>Ga0209389_1004070_pt1 | contig 12030 bp, 6 predicted proteins | sample CowpearedBW_FD_187526 | JGI IMG/M metagenome (GOLD analysis project Ga0209389, IMG submission 187526) | Root nodule microbial communities of legume samples collected from California, USA - Cow pea red BW (SPAdes) (version 2) | ecosystem: Host-associated > Plants > Roots > Nodule | place: USA... | reverse complement strand
ACATGTTTTGAATAGAATAGGAGGTTGTCGGAGGCAGAGCAGAACAGTGGAAGTGGCGATGGAGCACCACTTAGATCCTTCCATGCCTTCTTCCCGCCATTTACTTTCTTCAATCATAGCTATGGAACCTTCTCACTGTGTCATCTCCCATGCCAGGTTTCTCTTTCCCTCACTCCTTCTCCTTTGTATTTCGGCAACACTTCAAAAAAGAGTGACAGAGCTAGATTTGCAGGGCGTGTGGTGGAGGCTCAATCACCGAACAAGTTCAGCAATTCATTTGGGACCATTGCCTTTCCACTCCTGTAATCTTTAATTCTGTACTCTGTTTCTTGGGCTGATGAACTTTTGTTTAAATACTTGTAAAAGAAAAAGAAAAACAAGAAGTGAAAAAGAATTTAACTAAACCAAACTAATTTTCGTCTCTGAGCTTGATTGATCTGATAGAATGATAAATGCAGGGTGATTTACATGCTCCTTACCTGAAGAATTTTCTCAAGAAACTTATTAATCAAGTTGAGTCAGACCATGGCTTTGTGTTGGATAATTTATACGAACTCTATGCTCACTACATGGCATCGTTTAAGGTTTTGTTACATCCATTACTTTCTCCAAGTTTCCTTTTTTTTTCTTCTGGTTGGAAAGCTATGTTTTTTTTCTTCTTGATTTTCTTTCCTTTTTGCTAGGATGATAGTTTGGGGAAGAGAGATGCAAGAATCTGCAAAAGAATTTCATTTCTTTTTCCTGAGGGTAAATCTTGATTGTGGTTATGTTTCTTCATTTATTCTTATGATTTTGTTTCATTCAGATTTCCTTTGTCTGGTGAATTGGAATGGCTAGGTTGTTCTGAACTACAAAGTTGTCCACGCTCGAGGGCAGTGGTTTTTTCGTTGCAGTGTTCTCTAAACATGCTTGAAGGTGATACTGGGTATGCTTATATTTCATGTCATAAAAGACTATGCATATAGAGTGCAACATTTAAACGCTGTTATGTGATGTTTTTTGTCAATGCAGAAGTTCTTCTAAATGATAAACCAGTGTTCTTGCTCCTTGAGAATTCAACTTGTGTTGAGTTCAGCAATACCATTCATTTGGGCATTTGTTGTATCTATCTACATATTCTTATATCATAATTCTTCTATCAATATTCATATGCCACGTGTATGTTTGTGGAATCCGCATTAATTCTTACAAGTTGATTTTGGTTCGGTTATGCAGATGCTCAATATGGCCATCAAGTCTGTTTTTGTCCGAGTTAATACTTTCTCATCCAGAATTATTTTCTAAGAAATCATGCTTTGAGGTCAGTTCTATGTTTGAGTTTGTTAAATCCAGTAGCAACAATAATGTTTTTCTAGTCATGAGATATCTTGCATGTGATGATGAGATAATTATGTGATTATCTTCACTTATCAGAGAGGCTCTAAGATGTAATTCTGCTCTAACTATGTAGTTTCTAACTTTTTGTCATTTCATTTGTTACATTAAGATTAGCTCTCATCTGTTCTTACCTTGGTGCATTTTTTATAAATTTGAAATAGATTGGTTCAGGAGTTGGCCTAGTTGGATTATGTCTGGCCCATGTGAAAGCCTCCCAGGTATGGCCAATTATACTTGGTGATTCATGCATGAACATTTTCAATGATGACATTTTTGTTATTAAAGTATGGTGTTTTAGCTAGAACACTGAAATTTAAACCACAAAATGGTGCTGGTTTGTTTAGTTATTATATGGATAATATAATATTAGGTGGTATTTGTAGTTGAATTTAGTCAACTGGAAGCTTGTTATTGTCTCTCAACAGGTGATGTTAAGTGATGGTGACCTATCAACTTTAGCTAACATGAAGTTTAATTTGGAGTTGAACCACCTGAATGCTGAGGCTAATATGACAGAAAGAAACAAAGATTCAAACATGGTGAGTCTGAATTTGCATATGCTGTGCCTTGTACTTTTCTTTCATGTATTGAAAATTTAATCCTCACAGCATCTTCTCTCAGGTTTTTGCATATGATACTGAGCTATTTGCTAAACTGATATATAAATACCAATTTTCAGTATTTGTATATATTGATTTTCTACTTATCTTCTTGCAGAGTGTTGATGTGCTTATCTTGAGTTTCATACATGTTTGTCCATAGAAGATTAGTCTATAAAATTTCTTTTTTAAGTTTTATTTTGTCCTTTCTGTTGCAGTCTATTTTTGTGTTGATAAATGGTAATAAAAGCTGAAACCAAAATTGTCTGGATCTGCATTCTTTTGAAAACCTTTTTCTCAAGTACTGGATTTTTGCAAGTGTAAGATAGAAGAGAATATAAACTGTATTATACGTTGCCAAGTTTCTGTATTATGAACTGATCCATGCACCTCACTCAGGTAAAATGCTTGTATCTGCCGTGGGAATCTGCATCAGAAAGTGAACTTCAAGATACCATACCAGATGTTGTGTGAGAGTTCAACTCAAGTTTCTACTCAATCACTGAACTTAATTTCTCATCCTGTTTCTTTAAATTTGTTCAGAATTCAAATGCCATTCCATAATATATTACTATTTCAGTTTGGGTGCAGATGTGATATATGATCCAGCTTGTTTACCTCATCTTGTTCGATTACTTGCCATTCTTTTGAATCAGATGAATTCGAGTTTCTGCACACAGCATTCAAGTTGCAAGAGCCTCTCTCCAAACACTAAACTTGGAAATGGTGAACAAAATCACGAAAATGATATTGAAATATATAATGGTGGTAGTAACAGTAGCATGTCAAAGGAAGCACCAGTGGCTTATATTGCATATGTTATCAGGAACATTGAAACTTTCAACTATTTTCTGAGCTTAGGGACACAGGCTAATCTTCATATTGAGGATCTTACTGATTCATTGAAGCCATTGAATCTCCTCTGCTACATGCAATCATACAATCAAACCAGTGTAAGACTATTGCGTATCACTTCCAGTAATATACAGTAACCATTATTTGACTTTCACATGTTATGTTTTCTTTTTTTTTTAACTTGTAAGGTCATAAGATATGGTGAAGTGACAGAAATATATTATGCCTAGGCATAAGTAGTTTGTGAGAGACTTGGTGAAGATAGATAACTGATCAAATTATACTTTGTAGTGGATTTCGATATGAATATAATTTTAGATGGTAATGATGATAATTCATTTTAATAGATATACAATGAGTACAAATTTTATCCTTATAAGTCGGTGGTTTTGTAAGATTAAATTAGAATCAATGTTTAGTTTGTAAAATAGTATTAAAATTTATCCTAACGAGATAACCTACTATATCATCAAACTATCCAACCATCTACATATATTTAGTCCATGCTTGAAGTGTATTAGTAAAGATCTATAGATATATTCTTTGAATTGGTAAAGTGTATTATTTTTGGTTTAATACATGCGAGTACTAATATATTCTTTTAATATCTATAGATATTCACGGTACTCAAAAGTATTTACAAAAAAAATACTAAAATATTTAATAATATATGTTAATTCTAAATTCAAATAAAATATAATATATAACATTCATAAATTTTAAAAAAAGTTTAAATAATTTATTTAAATAGTATTGAATGATAATTTATAAAGAAATGAAGATTTTTTAAAATTAGTTGATAAAAAATAACCTATTCAAAATTGATGTGTTAATATTTTAATTCTGTTCTTTAATTTTTTTATATGTAAAGTACAGTATAGCGGGTACATGTATCTACAATTAGGGATACTATGACACTCGTACTTGTTCTATTTATATGCGGGTATGAAAAATACCTATATCCGTTACTTATACTGTGGTATCCATTTACAATATCTATTTCCTATCCATTATCGATTTTATACGTGAGTACGGATTATTTTGATCTTCCTAATTATATTTATACGTTAAAAAAATAAAAAAAAATACTTTTACATTTGTTTGGTTCAAAAAAAGGAAGAAATAAATAATTTTACATTTAATATTATTTTCAGTGTCATTTATTATTATTATTATTATTATTATTATGATAACAAAAAATAAAAAAAATATTATTATAATAACTATTGAAATAAATAATTATTCAAAAAAATAATTTTGTTATTAATTTATAGATTATTTTTTTTTTATGATTATAAAATAAATATAGTAGTAAACTGCTAAGAGGATGGGAAGAAAATAAAAGAAATTGAATCATGCATATTTATTTCGTGTCTTACTTTTTTAAATATTTTTTCATGCTCTTTTCCCGTGGATTGAGAACATAAAAGCTATTTGAACATAATAATTGATCATAAAAATAATAATAAATAAAAGAAAGTAGGTAAGGACATGTTTGGGGGATGGGAATCGGACAATATAGTGGATAACACGTCTGCGCAACGAATTAAGTGACAAGCAATGATTTTGTGAAAAGGAATTCTCATTGCTTGTCCAAAAGTTGTGACAACCTAATTTTATTGTTTGGTAGCAAAAAGTAATCGCAAGCTCTGATATTTGATTACTTCAAATTTCAGAAAACCTCTAATCAGACCAAAAGCTTTTTTCTTTTGGTTAAAAGGTGTCAACTTTAATCTTTGTTTTTCATATGAATGAATGTTAAATAATTTTCTAATTATTTTATTTTATGGGTGGATTATAATTGTTGTATACTAAAAAAGGGTAGTAAAATAATAATTAGTAATAAACTCTTTTTAGCCTCTCTTGTTCAAAATCTAGGCGTTACTTTATATGGCATTGTGATCAAAATCTAAACACTTTTCGTCTTCTCTATGCAATTGCAAGTTTTAGCAACTATGACAGTAAAAGACAAAAAGCCAAACAAAATGCATCTCTCATGTGTCAACCTCATGCAGCTAAGTTGTAAAATATTAATTACCAGACCATAGTACTTTTCTAATTACCATGTTTCTTTGGCCTCTAAAGTCGCCTTAAAATTTAACGTAACTCTTTGAGATTCCACGGAATTTGTTGGTTACTGTTCCGAGATTTGGACCCATCTTTTTATATTCTGTTGTATTGTGATTCTCATAAAGAAAAGTGGCAATCCACTCGATTCCATCACCACTGTTACTGATAATATTCTAATCAAGTTGAATCAGAAAGAAAGGCTTAGCTTTGCATGGTGAAATCAGAGATGGCGGAGAGTGAAGTGGAGGTGATTCACTCATGGTCTGCTCCAAGATCCCTCAGTACCAGTCTCATGTATTCTTTTGCTCAGGTCTCTCTCTCTCTCGCACTCACCTTTTTTCTTGCCAATGTATTTTGTTGGGTGCAAACAAGGAGTTAAAATATTGCATAATTTGACCTTTCTATTTTGAAATTTCTCATCATGAGTGATTTTAGCAGACTTTGTATGATAAGAAAACGATATTGTTGTTTGATGATGTTTTTGTTTGATGATGATGATGATGTTGTTGTTGTTATCATTCTTTTGATTTGGTCAGTTTCAACAAATGTGTACCTAGTATTCTGCTGATAGGTTAATCATTCCATTAATTGATTGAAACCTTGGTCTGCTATTGATGATTACTCGAGAATCCTGTTTCTGATGAAGGCGTGTTCATTTGTGCTACCCAGAGGGATGACATAGAAGTGCTTGATGAGCCTCTTTATGCAAATTTCCTCAGAGTAACAGGTCTTGATAGACCGTACAGGGAGGAGCTACTCTCAAAAATGGTAAATCTCTCACAAAATGCCTTCCTTCATTACCTTTCCTCTAATGGTTCCTGTGTATTTGTCTCTTGTAGTATCCTCTTTCCATGCTTCATTTTGAAAAATGTTGGTGTTTCAAATGTAACAGGAATCTGATGGAAATAAGGTCACTAGTGACATAATTTTTGGTCCAGGAAGGAAGAAATATAGATTCTGCAAGGTAAAGAACGTATCTTTTGATATATGCATTCATTGATCCAAAAAACCCCATACTAAATAGTTTATCTTGAGCCTTAGCTATGTGTTACCAAAACCAAGTTTGTTTTCTTCTCCTTCATTATTTATCTTTTGCTGTTTTCAGCATATATCAAAGCAACGGTTACAAGGTTTGACTGGTGATCTAATGAAGAAAGGAAAACACTTCATTCTGATAAGAAATCCTCTTGATATATTGGTAAAATGTCTTTCATTTATTACTTATTTGTCACTAAAATAACTTGCCAGTTCTGCATATTTTTGTCATATGCATAAGGTTTGGCTTGTGAAAAACCCTATGAGCTTTGTGTTTCATTAATAATGCCTAAAGGGTGTTACAAATATTTTATCAATTTTTATGACATTTCTTGGTTTTTTATGTCTATTACTACTGCGTGATAGTTCTTGTGTGATTCACTCAATTGTGTATGTTCAGCCATCCTTTGATAAGGTTGTCCCTCCATCTTTCTATGAGTTGGGTTTGGCAGAACTAGTTTGTATATACAATGAACTTCGTGAGATTGGAAAGGCACCACCTGTTATTGATGCTGCAGAACTTCAACAAGATCCTGAGGTATTATCTGAGCTTTGTGAACATGCTTGATTGGTTTTTGTTTATTTGAGCACTAGATAGATAATAATATTTACAAACTAACTTAAAATATGTTTTTAAACATTACTTTTTGATTATCTTGCATTAGTCTTGTGATCTTGTTGATTTTCAGGCTACCCTACGCGGTCTCTGTGATGATCTGCAGATTCCTTTTCAACCTGCTATGCTCAAGTATGTAGCTTTTTGTTACCCTTTACATAAATTCTCCCAACAAAGTTAAAATCACAGCGAGGAACTCAATGGGGATGAGTTTATCACTGGAAACTTTGGTTAAGACATTGATCAAGTTACTATTTTTAGCGTTCAAACAAAACAATGTTCCTGATATTCTTATTCTGCAACAATACATTCCAGGTGGGAAGCAGGTCCAAAGGAAATAGATGGCTTGTGGGCTCCTTGGTGGTACAAGACTGTGCACAAAACTACTGGTTTTGAGAAACCTAGAAAGTATCCCCAGGTATTTTGTTGTTTCATCATGTTCTATTAGTCTTTTATAGAGAATCCATGCTGTTATTTTGTTTGAGCTATTATTAGTATTTTGAAGTTGTTTGCTCCATTACCTATTGCCATTATATTTTTTCTAACAACAGAAATTAGATTTGAAATTGGATGCTCATTATGAACCCATGTTTGTTCTTACTTTTCCCATAAAAAAATTGGATGATACAAAATTTGATTTGACCAAAAACATGACTATAGTTAAGCTGTAAAGTTTAAACTTGTCTTCTTTTCAGCCATTTCCTTTTTCTCTCTACGATTTGTTGGAGCAAAGTCTACCACTGTATAACATGCTTCGGCGTCATGTGAAGAAAAAATCATCTCTTCTGATCCCTCCTTTACCTACTCCCAATCTTCCTGTTCCTGCAAATGAGAAATTGCTTGCTTGGGTTGGTGATGAGATTGTGCCTCGTGATAGTGCTAAGGTAATTAGTTGCATGACAATTAAAGGGTATCTGCTGTATGTTTTTCATATGATAAAGCTTCAGACTTATGTGGTTGATGTACAGATTCTCATGTTTTGAAAATATTACCCTGTGATCTATCAGGTTTCTGTGTTTGATTCAGTTGTCCAAGGAGGTGACTCGGTTTGGGAGGGACTTCGGGTGTATAGTGGAAAGATATTTAAGCTTGAGGAGCATCTAGACAGGTGATGTCACAAAACTAAGAAATTGAATAGTTTTTTATATGTAATGCTATCACATTATTCCAATAATATTCTGTCTGATCAGTTGATTACATAATTGAATTAGTAATGCAATAATTGAAAAACTCATGATGTGTCCTCTTACATTTCTTGTTTCTTATAGGTTATTTGATTCAGCAAAAGCTTTAGCTTTTGAAAATGTTCCTAATCGGGATGAGGTGAGTCTTAGATGCATTCAGTTCATCTATGTAGCATGTGTCAGTTGAAACATTCAGTTCTTGTTTAGGTTACCATCATAATGAATGTTCAAAAAATTGCAGATAAAGGAAGCAATTTTCAGAACTTTGATTAGGAATGGCATGTTTGACAATTCACACATACGGCTTTCCCTAACACGAGGGAAAAAGGTTTTACTATCTCTCATTTATCATTTCAGCTAGCTAAATTATTTCTTAAGCCTAATAATTCGTCAAATTCTGTTTCATCATCACTCACATGGCAGTGCTCAGCGTTATATGGGAGCAGCTTCATAATTTTAATAATATATTAGAGTATATGAACAAAAAGCCTGTCCATATTAACCAGAAATCTCAGTTATAATAGAATGAAGCAAAGGGTTCTGCTTGTTTGATTATTCAGTGAAACTATGGTAAAGACGAAATAAATTGTATTAAAGTCCCTTTCTATGGACCATTCTTGTTTTAACTAAAGTAGAATCAATATTCTGTTTATCCAGGTTTCTTCTGGGATGAGCCCAGCATTCAATCTTTATGGTTGTACATTAATTGGTAACTTCCTATCCCATTGCCAACTAAGTAACATTGATGTTAGTATCAAATTCTTTATATTCAAGTTATTTTTTAGCTATAATAGTTCTTCTTTTAAGCTTTGATAAATCTTCACACTAGTCTTTTAGCTAAGTCAAGCAAAATCATGCAGTTTCAATAATATTTAAATGTGTGGAATCATCACTTGCATCATTGCTTTGGAAATGGTTAATCATTTTATACTATATTGGTTTCTTCTTTACATATGCAGTGCTTGCTGAATGGAAACCCCCAGTGTATGATAATACCCGTGGTATAGTTCTTGTAACTGCTACAACTCGCCGTAATTCACCAAATGTGAGTTTCTGCTTTGTATACTTGTTATCATGGTTCTCTTTCATCTTACACATTGGAGAACATTTTGATACATTTTGTTTTTACCAGAACTTGGATTCGAAGATTCATCACAATAACCTTCTCAACAACATACTTGCAAAGGTATTTTCCTGTTCTTCTCAACCAAAATGTGCTAATTAATTACTGTTGTTGGTAGTAGATGGTTTCTGTTGTAACAGTGATGGTTGTTAAGTTAATTTAACAGGGTAATCCTTATAGTAATATCATTATGGATAATGTTTATTCACTACATTACTAAATATTATCATTGACCAAGTGCAGATTGAAGGCAATAATGCAAAAGCAGATGACGCAATCATGCTTGACCAAGATGGTTATTTGTCAGAAACCAATGCAACTAACATTGTATGTCCTCAAATTTACCCTTACTGTCAAACAAGTCTTTATTTTCATTGTACTAGGTAGCAACCAACAGAGATGTTTCTTGGGGTCAAAGCTTTGCAACAAGGTTTATTTGCAACATAGACACTACAGGGTCTAATGTTTGGAACACTTCAACTCATTTAATGTTCTTCTGTCTGCAGTTTGTTGTCAAAAAAGGCCGTGTTCTGACACCTCATGCCGATTACTGTCTTCCTGGCATTACTCGCGCAACTGTAAGTTGTGTACACTAATCCTGTTGTTTTAAAACCAATTTCTGTATATAGTGACGGACCTACATGTAGTTGAGCGTGAACAAGCAGTTTCCTGATTTTGTTAAAATTAATACCAAATATCTCAAAAAAAATTATTTTGTCCTCCGTAATCTTATATATTTGTCCTCCTTAATTCTTCTCCCCTTGATTCTTTACTTTTATTGTTAAAGGTTGCTTGATTGAGACACATAATTTCTAACTGACTGCGCTGACTCAGGGTCTTAGATTCGTCATTGTCCGTATGTATTGTATATGTATTGTAGCATTTATGTTTGGCATGAAGAAGCAGATGACACCTGAATACAAGTTTCAGCTACAAGAAGTGCTTTTATTCAGCATCTGATTTTGTTTGTTAGAGTGCCATTGTGTTGGCAAATAATCACTTTTTTTGGTAGGACATGGAGTAGATTACTAGAAAAGTTTAGGTTTGTAATTTCATTCTAAGTTATGCTTATCAATGAAGTGTACTTTGGCATTGATTGACTCTTCTGGTTTGCAATTTTAGGTAATGGATCTTGTTGTGAAAGAAGAGTTAATCTTAGAGGAGCGCAGAATCAGCTTGTCAGAAGTGCATACTGCAGATGAGGTTCCCATATACAGTTTCAAATACGTTTCTGAACAAAAATTGCTATAAGATATTAGGGATTAACTTATGAGAACAAAAGATCATACACTGATACTGTAAATAGTTTTACACTATCATCTAGTCATAAACTACCATGGTAAGTTTATTTACTTCACAGTAGCTATTTTGAAATTCATGTCAAAGGTGCATTGCAATTAGATAATATATACTCTCAGTTCATTACTATTCAACTCTCAACTTTTACTGTTCTAATCATTTTCTTATTTGATAATTTTATATTAATCTATTACTTTTAGCATAAAAATAATTTGTGCAAAAAATGTACAATTATACATATATATCATCCAATTTAAGTTGAGTTATAAATAGAAGACTATCTTGCAGGTCTGGACAACTGGAACAATGGGAGAACTAAGCCCGGTAAGTGCCTATTATACCTTTTCAATCCAATCTTACAATACATTTAAAGGTTAAATATGTTTTTAGTCCCTGAACTTGAACATGAAATTAGATTTCGTTCCTGTTCCAAACTTTGATACATTTTGGCTTTCAAATTTTAAAAATGAATAGATATGGTCCCTTTAATCTGATGACATTAATTTTTTCTTTTACATGTTAAACGGTGTTTTAGGTTGACATTTGAGCTTAAACGTGTCAAATGGTGTAAACAACTTAAATATCAGAATGTAAATACCATTTAAAAATGTATCAAAGTTTAAATTTAGGAAGTAAAAACATATTTAACATTACATTTAAAGGACAAGTTTAATGGTATGAGATTAAAATTTATTGGATATTTTGTTTAGGTGGTGAAGGTTGATGGTCGCGTAATTGGCAATGGAGAAGTTGGAGCAATCACCAGAAGATTGCAAGCTGCATATAAAAATTTGACAGAAGAGGCTGGTGTACCTATACCAACCTATGTTAAAACTTGAAAAGGTTTACCATCTTTTTCTCTTTTTCTTTTCAAAAAACTTTTAGACTTCTTTGGTCTTAAAATTTTCCATAATCCTTTTTTTATCTTCATCTCTTGTAGATTGCAGTTGTAAGGGAGAGGAAAATGCTGTACATTACTAAAAGCTACATATATGGAAGCATTTTTCCCTCAGAAAAGAAAAATGGTTTTTCTGTTATTCAATAAATTAGCAAAAAACAAACTCTTTCTTTTTCTTTGGAGGGGAATTAAAAAGTTCGTGGTTCCATTAGAGCTTGTTAAGGTTGAGTTTGGTTTCAAGTTAACTTTTTTTTAATCACTGACCAGTTTACATGGTTTTAGCTAAATGATCGGATATTTTTTATTTCTTTCTAGTATTTAAACAGGATTGTCAAATAAATAAAATACGATTAAACAGAGTATTTTTTTTTATTTGTTCTCTAAATTCATATTTTTAACAGTTAAAATTGAGTGATTTGAGTATGATGTAAGTCATTTTTATATGTAAGGTTGGTTTAAAATTTTTTAACATAATATTTTTTATTCACAATTCATTGGACACAGAATAGACACAAAAATATTGTTTTGAGTAAAATGTTATTTAATTTTACTTCATTCATTTTTATTATTATTAGTAGTAGTTAGTAGTATTAGTATTAAAGACATAATCCATTTGTGGTGAAAAGTTTTTGAAATGAAGTTATAAAATTGAGTGAATTTTGATAAGTTCTTCTATTATTACTTGTAAATTTTTATTGTTAACAAGATAGTTTGATTAGTAACTGGATCTATTTTATTAGTTTATACTATCTTTTATATGCAACTGGAAAGATTGTGCCCTACTCTATAACAAGAATAGATTAAGGTACAACTTTTTAATAATTAAATTAAGTCAACATTTTTATTTAAATATATTTAGTTGAACAATGCCTAAGACATTCAAAAAACTTAAAAAGTGGAATTACTTAACTAAAAAGAAATATTAAATGTATTAAAAGCATAGGTACTGATAATACAAGTGGAGACTAGATTAT
>Ga0209389_1004066_pt1 | contig 12032 bp, 8 predicted proteins | sample CowpearedBW_FD_187526 | JGI IMG/M metagenome (GOLD analysis project Ga0209389, IMG submission 187526) | Root nodule microbial communities of legume samples collected from California, USA - Cow pea red BW (SPAdes) (version 2) | ecosystem: Host-associated > Plants > Roots > Nodule | place: USA... | reverse complement strand
TGCCTTTCTCATCCAAGGGCTAAGAGTGCTTATGTGTATTTGCTTTCATATAAAATCCTAAATTTTAGGCTATTGTAATCACTCTTGAAATTTCTAATAGAATGTTTGTGTTGAGATCACTCCACTCTTCTATTATTTTGAGAGCATACATGGGTAACCTTCTCCTTCATCTCCTCCAGCCACCTTCCATACCATAGCTCCACCTCTACTCTTCATCTTCACCCAAAACCTCCATTGGCGAGAGCTCTTCTTACTCTTATCTTCATTTCCGCTGCATTTCATCTACTTCTTGGTGTCTTCCATGGATCTTCTTCCTCTCCTACACCAAAGACGTCCATCAACTCTACTTGCTCTTGTACGTCTCTCCTAAGATCATTCACAAACCTTTTCATTTTTTCTTTGTTAGTTTCTTTTATTCCAACCCTAAATATTTGAGACTCTAATTCTTTAAAGTACTCACTCACACACATAGGACCTTGGTGAAGCCTTTGGAGTGAGGACCAAATCTAACGTGCATAAGAGTTTTAATGTCCACCCAAGAAGCTGCGGGTGGCCCTTGGTCATAATTTTTACAAACTTTATGCCACCAAATTTTGGCATACTCTAAAAATCCTAACACTACTAGATCAACTTGTGCTTGATCCTTTACATGATTTTCATTAAAAATGTGTTCCACTTAAGATTCCCAATCAAGGTAGATTTTGGGATCACATCCACCATAGAACTTACGAATCTTTGGAGTTTCATTCTGTTTTTATGGTTGGTGCCTATAATGCTCCCTTTTCCTAGCCTCTCTTTGAAATGGTTGCAATTGTTGTTGAATTTGTTGAATTTGTTGTTGCATTTGTTGCATGTAAACTTGAAGGGTTCTTTCTTGTTGTTCTCTATCTTCTTGTCTCTTAAGCTCCATTTCTTGTAAGATTTTACCAAGGTCTACCAATGCACCTTGAGTGGCCATGGGAGTCACCATCTTAATTTCCTACAACAAAACTCAAAATCCGAGAAAAGAAGGTGTTAGTGACAATTGGTAACCAAACCCGAGACTAAGTATGGTCCAAAGAATTTCACCCAAGTGTTTTAGATCACTCTCCCCCAAAGCAATAAGGCAAGGCTACACTCAAATCCACCAAAAGGAGTGAAATACTTTTAAAATTTTTGAAACCTTCTCAAACGCAAACTCAAGTGGGTCGGCCACCAAACTTAAAAGAGAAAAAAGGAAAAAAACCACCAAACAAAGATTACTTAAGGACAAGCAAGAAAAGCACAAAGCTAAGGAAGTTAAACTCTAATGAAAGGAAATTATGTGACAAAACTTTTATCAAAACAAACAAGAAAAGCATATGAAAAGGCTCTATTGGAATCTTTTCCACCACTTGTCACACTCAAAGTGATGGTCAAACCGAGGTGGTCAATAGGACTTTGGGTCAACTATTAAGGTGCATGATAGTCCACAAAACTAGGGAATGGGAAGCGCTTCTTCCCCATGTAGAGTTTGCATACAATAGGGTTGTGCACTATGCCACCTCCCACTCTCCCTTTGAAATGGTGTATGGTTTTACCCCTTTAACTCCTCTTAATCTTCTTCCACTTCCCACTCAAGAGGCATGGACTTGCCAAGATGGGGAGGCAAAGGCAAAAATGATCTCCTTGACTTGCACACACAAGTCAAGGATGCCATTGAAAGGAGGGTGAAGAAGTATCAATAATTAGGCAACAATGGAAGGAAGGAAGTCCTTTTAAAGGAAGGGGATTGGGTATGGCTTCATTTGAGGGAGGAAAGATTTCCTACCCAAAGAAAGTCCAAACTTCTTCCAAGAGGGGATGGACATTTCCAAATCCTCAAGAGGATCAACAATAATGCCTATGAGTTGGATTTGCCTTCAAGTTACAATGTAACCAACTCTTTCAATGTAAGTGACCTCTCTCCTTTTGATATAAGGCTTTAGAATTCATGGTCGAATTCTCATGAAGAGGGGGAGGATCATGAAGATGTGACCACCTCATCAAGTTCCAAGGAGGCCAACCCTAGGAGGATAACTAGGAGCATGATAAAAGGGATGGCATTATCCTCTCTATCTTTATTTTGCATTTCTTTAGTTTCAATTTCTTGAAGTTGGTTGTGGTTGACTATTTTCAGTTGACTTATTGACTTTGACTTAAGGGTGGACTTGTTGACCCAAGATTAGCTTAACCTTAAACCAACATGCTAATAAATTCTTTAATTTTCTTTTGTAGGAATAAGAAAGGAGGAGGACCACATAGGAGACACTTGGCGTCCTAAGGAAGAGAGAGAAGGAACAAGACTTTCTAGAAGCATCTAGAAAGGGGGGCCCACATGCCTTAGACAGTAAGTCTTCTAGAAAGTTCTAGAACCTTCCTTTGGGAGCCTTGGCCATGAAGACTTGCGACCTAGATGGCTTGGACGAAATTTCACCCATGTGCACCATATGTTGACTTACTTTCTATAACATGCTAGATTTCTATTGTAACCCTTCTACTTTGTTGTTTTGCTAAGGGACCCCTAGACTTGTCTATTTAAGGGGACCTCTAACACTTGTACAACAGTTGAACATTTTGGAGAATTTATACACTTTGTGTTTCAACCTTTTGTGAGAGCATTCCTCCTTAGGGAGTGGAGTTCTTTCAAGCCTTATCTTGCCTTGGCAAGTGGCGGCATACACCACTCATCTTCAAGGTTGCCATGGCTTCTTCTAGCCTAGCCTTGTAGTGGCATGAATCTTCCATTCCTCCCTTTTCCCTTACTTTTCATTTTATGTTTCTTTAGTCTTCTTGGTTTATATTGTTTCTATTATATGTTTTTCCTTTTGGTTTCTTACTCTTCATTAATCTATTCTCCTCCTCTCTAGAACCTTGGAAAGGAACCTTCACATCTAGATAGCTTGCTATCTTAATGTCCTGTGGGAGTCACCATATTCATTAATCTTCTAAAAGGAACAAGATAATCCTACATCAAAATTGGGAAGATGAAAAATTTGTTAAAAGTAACACTTTAGTTTTAGTGCAAAATCTCAAGGAGAAACTCAAGAAGAGGCAAAAGATTCAAGTATGCATTTTCCACCTCCACAACAATAACTATAAGATTCTTCATCAAAGTCCACTCCAAGGCGAGTAAGATCTTTGGTAGACATATATAAAACTTGCAATATGTCAATAATTGAGCTAACTGCTATGAAGAAGCATCAAAGAAGGAAGTGTCGGTCAAGGCTATGTAAAAATAGATTAAAATGATTGAGAAGAATAACACTTGGGAGCTTGTAAACCATCCTCATCAAAGACATCATTAGAGTGAAATAGGTATATAAAACAAAGCTTAATCCAAATGGAACTATACAAAAGCACAAGGCAAGATTGGTCGCAAAAGACTACTCACAACAACCAAGAATCGACTACAATGAGACCTTTACTCCAGTCAAACAACTAGATACAATAAAAGCTCTAATAGCCCTTGCAACACAAAAAGGATGGAATATTTATCATCTAAATGACAAATTAGCTAAATGGAGTGCTCGAAGAAGAGAATTGTGTTGAATAACCACAAGGCTTCATCAACAAAGGCAATGAAGAAAAGTACTAAGACTAAAAAAGCCTTATATGGCTTGAAGCAAGCTCCTCAAGCATAGTATTGCAAGATTGATCAATACTTCATCGATCTAAGATTTAGGAGGGCCAAAAGTGAGCCAACATTATATATTAAAGCACAAGGTCAATATCATCTCATTGTCTCCTTATATATCGATGAACTTATCTATATAGGAAACAATATGAAGATGACGAAAGAATTTAAAGAAAACTTGATGAAGACATTTGTTATTGACCATTCTTGGCTTGAAGAACTATTTCCTCGGTATAAAGGTGAAACAACAAAAAGAAGTTATATTTATCTCTCAAAAGAAATATATTGAAGCTCTATTGAAGAAATATATGTCACTACTCCATCAATGGACGACATTAAGAGTTTGTCAGGATATGCTTTCTCCCTAAAATCAAGTAATTTCTCTTGGGGATCAAAGAAGAAAGCAATTATGGCACAATCAACAGTAGAAGCAAAGTATGTAGTCGTTATTGCAACTACGAGTCAAGCAATATAGCTATAGAGCATACTTGAAGAAATGCGTGAACCACAAAATGGGTCGACTATTATCTATTGCACAATAAATTGACAATAGTAATAGCAAAAGATCCAATCCACCATCAAAGAACAAAACACATAGCCATTAGATATCACTTCATTCGAGATGAAAAGACAATTAAACAAATTCGACTCAAGTACTGCCCAACAGAATACCAAAATGCAGATATTTTCATCAAGGAGGAGTATTAAAGTATAATGCAAATTCTAGAACAATAAAGAAAAGCCTAAGATAGAATTATAGAAATATAATTCAAAATCTTGAATATTATAGAAAAGCCTAAGATAGTAGGAAAAAATCAAGAGCATTCTTCATAGGTAAAAATCTAGAACATTCTACATAAGTTCTAGCTAGAATGTTCCAAAATAATCATGTAAGTTAGATGGGGTCTACCAATACCCATGTACACTAATATGTGATGTATGCAAAACAACTAAGAAAACATCTAACATAACTACTCACAACAACAAAACATACTACTTCCAACTACTACTTTCACATTCTGCTATCTCCACATTTCTTTTTATCCCTTCAACTATTCATTTCACAACCTCAAAGTGCTAACAGACACCACTACCAATCACTAATGTTGTCCGACATGAGAAACAACACACGTCTGACCTTACGATCCCAAATAAAATGTGTCTCAAGCAACACGAACGTAAATCACTCATAACAAGGAGAATCAACTAAATACAAATTGCTTGTAATTAGAATTCATGATACTTGAATAACTATGTTATTTCTTTGTTGTTGCATCTCATTGTATTCATTGATTAATCATACTCACCATTAGTAGCATATATCTATTCTTATTGGGATTGAATGACCTTGTTTATTTATTTCATTCTCAAATAATAGTTGCAATTGACACAACACTCAAAATATTTAACTGATATATAAAGAATTGTCCAAACCACAACACTAAATGTAACATCCCGATTAGATATTATTAATTTTAATAAATAAAATAGAGAAAAAAAACAAAGCCTCATTTAATATATATCATTTCTAAAAACACGGGAAAATTAAAACCATTTATTACATCACCATTACTCAAAATTAATAAATTTCAACAACTATCATAAAATAAAATCCATATGATAATAGTCTTATGTTATCCCCACTCCGGCTCTATGCCCCACCATCATCACCTGCAACAACCAGATAGGGTGAGCTAACAGTACAAAATTATATATATACAAATCATATATATAAGCATACATTAATCAGAGAAACTCTATCCTCTGATTTCATACAACATGGCCATCACCATGTTATCCATGTTACATCTTTGGATGGTAACCTTAAGATATCCTTGCTACCACACCTATAAGCCATAACTTGTAGAACACGTACGGGAAACTAGCTACGGACCACACTCTGTAATGGCAGGTGGAGTTTCCAATATGAACCATAGTTCGTACTTTCAACACAAGATTAGCACATCACTTGCCACAACATGTGATTGCCCAATCAAGTAGAGACCCTCCGTACGAGCCACAACTTGCACACTCACACCGATAAAACTCGCCAATCTGAGCCACAACTCAAGGAATGATCATGTTCATCCACCATCTCGAGCCATATCTGAAAGCATGTGATTCCTAGCAACAACTCAAGGAATGCCACGTGTTTACCTTCTATCCCGAGCCATAACTTAAAGAATACGATTCTAAGCCTTTCAAGGAAGGCTCCAACAAGTTCATCTTTAAGGTATCACTCAAAGCATTGTAGACCATGCACAACCAAAGAAACAAGCCAAGGGTCGTGTTAAACTCTAAATCTCGTTATGCACATGAAACTACTATTCAAAGCACACCATACAAATAGTTGACCATGGACCCAGGAAATATATTATGCTTCCACGAACCTGTCCGCTCGTGTTCCAACCCCTACGAACCTCCTCGCTCATTGTCCAACTCTACGGACTTCCTCGCTCGTAGTCCAACACACGTAATTCATCCAGCTGCGAACCTTCTCGCTCACAGCAGCTATCAAGTGTGAGCACAGAACATACATGAGAGCATCATAATATGAACCTCCCCGCTCATACTATCATGTGTTTACCACCAGCCATAAACTTGCCCGTTCATGACACAATCAAGGTTCTCTTGGTCCAAGTCCCACATCACAACACACAAAACGCAATTAAAAAGAACATGTTGCCTCTACGCTATCACCTGGCTCTGCCTAAGCGCCGCCAGACGACATTCCATTATAGACCGTCTGGAAAAAATCTTTCACCGCTAGGCGCCAAGCTCAACCAAACCTACTATTCTAGTCTTTGTCGCCTAACGGTTCACTCCTCACTGCCAAGTGCCTCGCGCTCCAGGGATGCCCCTGGTACCCCAATCGCCTGGCGACCTCTCCCGCGTCACCAAACGTTATACCAATAGCATGCCAGCTACTGGTTTAGCACCCCAAAATAGGTTTTAGCACTCCCCACAATTCAAACTCACATTCAGATTACATGTTTATTTTTACAACTTTCATTAGACAGCATAATTACCATGACACACACACACACACTCAAAGTCATATAAGCATACATACTTACATTCATAATTTTACCCATGGCTTCACTTAAGTATGGTCAATTGTATTTATAAATTCAAACAAATTAACCAATACTGACTTTAACAATAAGTTACAGTATCACAAATAACTCATTACCAACTAGTATTACTCAACCTCTTTTACTTCTAATGTACTATACCCAACTCAAGCTTTTACCAACTCTCCATGACAATTCAATCATTGTTAGATCTCCATCCATTACAATTGGTCAATTTTATATAATTATCACATGCAGGATTTAGCCTCACCCTCACAAAATCCCAAAACGTTCCTAGAACAATCACATAATGTAATTGCCACTATTGCAATGTTTATCACCTGGTGGTGCATACTTTCCGCTAGGCGGCACATCATATTATGGACAAACCCTAGATTTTTTCCAGCACCCGTGATGAACCCTAAACCCTTAAATATCGCTCTCGTCAATTAAGCACATGAATTCACATAAATATGTGGTTTTCCACATAGAGACTCAACCAATAATTTCATACCTTTGCAATTTATCATTATTGAACTCTAAGAATCATATTTAGATTTCAGTTACACCCTTCAAAATTAACATGGATTTATCATTATCACATGGATCCTTCATGGTTTATATCCCAATTCGGACACAATATTACGCATACATTGTGTATAGAATACTATCACAAGAAACCTAGAATAATACAAAATCCATAAAAAAATTGCAAGAGCAGCACCAGCGTTCGCATCACTTGGCGGAGTGACCCTTGCCACCAAATGGTTCATCACAAAAACACAAAAATGGGTCCAGCTCTCATGCATCGCCTGACGGCTTTGAATGCCTGCCAGGTGGTTTCTAGAATTTTCTAGAAATGTGAAAACAAATACACTTTTGATCATGCAGAGGCACCACATTTATACATCATGATATGAAACATAATAAAATGAACTGACACATAAATAAGCTCCCCTAACCTGGTAATATGTGCTCCAATTGCAAAACTTAAGTTAGCATTTTGATCCACAAAGCCTACCTCACCCTCCCCTTCGTTCAGCTCTTCCTCTTACTCACTAAAATACAGTGCTTACTCTGAAACTTCTCTCTCAAAGAATGCATCAATGGTAGTCTCAACAAAAACCACTCTTTCACCCTTAATTGGCCTCTTAACCATGCCTTGATTAATCTTAATGGCAGTAAAAACGAAATTTACATTAAAATTAGTTTAATGGTTATTCAATGACTCCCATAACATGATTTTCCAACCCCATTCCAATTGACCTCTTAGATGGCTAGGTTTTCTGACCTTTCCCATCCATGCCAAAAATAATTTTAGCAAAAAGAAACTTATTTCACGTCTACCAAGACTAGAACACACAACCATCCAATTTCAAAGCAAGCGCACAACCAATTCAACAAATTCATGTTTCATGATAATTCTTATAAATCTAGGATTATGTTATCACTAATCATGATCAAGTAGCTTATTATTAAAATAATAAACAATTAAAATACACCCAATTGGCATGACTAAGTACTCTCAACCACTTGAGTTAATGCTATTCCTTGTCATTAATTCTAGCATTAATTACCATAAAGGTTCCCATTACCCGCATTTATTAAATAATAATTTATTTAATTATTTAAATTTCTCAGGTCTTACAATGACGACCTTCTAGAATGAAAGTACCTTGGGAGCTCTACTCAACCCCGAAGTTCTGCAATATAACATAAGAAAATTAAAATCTAATTTGTATAAAATCATATTATTATTTAGATAAAAGTTAAACGTGTAGGATCCCGATGATCATAGCGAGGCTAACTTCCACTTTTCATGACAATATGGTGGTAAAGGAGGCTTAGGACAATCACCTTCAGAAGGTGGAGGCCTAGACTTTTCTTTTTCTATCAATATTTCATCTTCAAGCTTTTTATACTCACCACCAAACAAGAAGTGTGGCTATTTATTATGAGCATTTATCCCATGGGTTTTTATCATCTTTTCCTGTAACATATAAAATTTATTTTATGAATTAGTTCAACCTGTACACAATTTCAACAAATTGAATTCAAGTAAACTAGTCTTTCATCCCTCATATACACTAGACTCAACAACAGAGTCCAAGTCTTTTCATCAATTGCCTTGTATATCTCACATCGATTTTAATTCCTTTTAGGTTCAAAGATAGACCTAGACATCAGTTTTGTCTTAAAACCACTAAATTTCTTGGTAATCGATGGTAAACATTTATTTTTAAGCATCACTACATTTGGATAATCAAGTGTCCTCTCCAATAAAAAAATGCACATTAATATAATAAAACTATAAATTCAACACATTAATGAATTTACCAATAAATCTTGTCATATCATGTTCTGGTCAACTTCAGACACATGATCGAAATTAGGAGTGAAGAAGGATATTATGTCACGTACCAGTACTCTGAAATAGCTTCTGAAGATGTTTGCATTAGGACTTGAAGTTATACTAGTGACGAAGTCAACAATGACAAATGTCTCACCAATAGCTTGTCTCATCAAGATTTATCTTAATCTAGTGCCTCCTCTAGTGGGTCTCGTTGTAGGTCCTTCATCTCTTGATGAATTATGATAGTGATTGATATATTTGTTGTTAAAAGAAAAAATACACAAAAAGATTAATAACAAACATTTAAAATATCAAATAACATATTATTTAACAAAACACAAATTTGTAAAAAAAAAATGAGATCCATACATAAAGTTATGGATTTATCATCTGTATATTCCCTCATCGTGATCTTCCCAAATTGCATGTACATTTATCATTGTCTTAAATGGACGAGTGTCAACAATATGAAATTTACTCAATTTCTCTTCATTAACATCAATTTATTTTTTCCCATGAAGAGCGACAACCAATGTCCAAGCACAAGATTTTTTTAATAAAAAACTTAAGATGCTTGATGTGCCATGATAAAAGAATTAAGATGAAGAGAGTTGTCACATCATTTCCACGTCATTTCTACGTAATCTAAGTGAATGGGCCAACATTTAAGGCCTAGTAGTGGCATTTTTGCAATTCTGCACCAAGTAGTGGCATTTTTGTAAATAGTAGTGGCAGAGTTGATTTGACCACGAGAATTTTTATGTCATTTGGGCATGCAGCCGCACTTCATCTCTTTTAACCTCCATTTTCACATTTTCAAGCTTTGGTAGGTGTCCATGGAAGTGCTCCTTTCGTTTTTAATGTTTTTGCACTAGTTTTTACCATTTTTATGCTCCTTTCGTTTTTAACGTTTTTGCACTAGTTTTTACCATTTTTATGCACATTTGACAACATCCAATGTGGGATTTTCGTTTTGAATTCATTTGGTAGCTTGGGCATCTCATTTGTGGATTGTATTGATTTGGAACAACACCCATGTTGGGGTGTTTGGTTTTTTATATCACAATAATGTTTTTCATTCCATTGAAGCTTTAGAATTCTCTTTTGCTCTTAAAATTGTGTTTTGATAATTTGTAAGTTAGGGTTTGATGCCCTGTTTTTGTGAATCTCATTTTGAAGGGCTTGTGTGCTCCATCTCCATTCCTAGATAAGCTTTTTGCATTGATTCTTGACGAAATTGAAATGAAACCATGAGATTGTTGGTTATTTTTGGGTTGTATTCGGAATTGCATTTGTTTCAAGTTGTGTTTTGATGATAAATATGTGTACAACTTACGACATCAAACTTCAATCCATCTGCTACTTCTGATTTAGTTTTTTGCTTAATGCTTTAGAGTAGATGAATCTATCTTTTTCTTAATATTAGATTTGGAATATTATTGGTAAGTAATTTAGTTTTTAAGTAAGCTGAAACATACAAAAACTACAACAATCTACAATTGTTGGAAACGAAGTTAATGTTTTTGGTCATAATTGTTTTGCTTTTAATGCATGAATTTAACCGCCACTAATTAAGAAGGAATTGGATGGCTATTGTTAGATTCTTATATGACTTAACTTACATGATAAACTTTGTGTATACTTGTATATATAAGTAAGAAGTGTAGAATAAGTATCACGGATGGGCAAAATATCAAATTTTCTTGATTTCATCTACTTTTGTTCTAATCCAATCCATTTAGCTAAATATCCAATCCATTTAAAATCAATTTTATTGGATCCAAATTTCAATTTGATCTACTTTTTACATATTTTATGGATTTGATATCCATTCTCTAAATCCATATTTTTAAATATGAATAATCCAAAAAATCTAATCCAAATCTTGCAATCTAAATTTTTAGTTGGATTAGGTTGAAGGTCGAGATAGACTAGCCTAAATTTTGCCATATTCAGTTAGTCGGTGCGAACCAAATAAGGTCGTATTCGGCAAAGTCAACCATGTACAAAATTTGCTCATATTCGGCCAAATTCAATCAAGTTGACCCCGGTTGAAATTTGGCCCAGTAGTCCCTGGTCAAAATTTGGACGTATTCTGTCGAGTCGACCCCGAACCAAATATGAGCGCATTGAGGAGTGTTGACCCCGGACAAAATTCGATCGTATTCGACTAAGTCGGCCCCGTCAAAATTTGGTTGTATTGAACTGCGTCGGCCTCGACCAAAATTTAGTCGAGTTGGCCTCGACCAAAATTTGGCTCTAGCTAAAATTTGGCCTTATTTGGCTAAGTAGACTCTAGCCGAAAGTCGGCCAAATCTAGTCAAGTCGATCCTAACCAAAATTTTGTCGAGTCGATTCTTGCCAAAATTTGTTTGTATTTGGCCATGTTTTCCCGACCAAAATTTGGTCGTATTCGACCAAATTTTATCGAGTCGGGCTTGACCGAAATTGGGACATATTGAGCTGAGTCGGTCTTGACTGAAATTTGTTCGAATTTGGCCGAGTCGACCCTTGCCAAAATTCGGCCAAATTCGACTACGCTAGCCCTAACCAAAATTCAACCGAGTCAGCCACGACCGAAAGTCATTCGAGTCGATCTCATGCTGAAATTCGGCTGAGTTGACCATGACCAAAATTATGCAAAATTCGATCGTGTTAGCCCTCAGGACAAATGTTTTAGAATATTCAATTTAAATTTCTATTGTAAAAAATGAATTCTGAATTTTGAACTTGATCCAAATATTTGGATCTAGATTTTTAAAAATATTAAACTAGTTCTGCTAAAAAAATAGGTTTAGATAAAAAATTTGATCCAATTATTTGGATCTAAAATGGATATGGATTAGATCATTAAAAATCCAATCCATGATCCTGTCTAACTATGATGGAGTGAAAACAATTAATTAATTATATATATATATATACATATATATATATATATATATATATATATATATATATATATATTATT
>Ga0209389_1004065_pt1 | contig 12033 bp, 5 predicted proteins | sample CowpearedBW_FD_187526 | JGI IMG/M metagenome (GOLD analysis project Ga0209389, IMG submission 187526) | Root nodule microbial communities of legume samples collected from California, USA - Cow pea red BW (SPAdes) (version 2) | ecosystem: Host-associated > Plants > Roots > Nodule | place: USA... | reverse complement strand
ACTAACGTCACGGAATGCTCAAAAGTCAAAATACGAAAGACAAAAAAAAAGTATGACTACGAAATAATTACCCAAGAGCCATTGAAATCCAACGTATAAACATTACATCAGAAATAATTAATTCCTCTGACAAAAATACAAGCATTGTGTTTCACAAACTCACAGAAGATGTATAATACCTGGAGTGCAAGACTTAAACCACCATTGTCTTCCTGATCAAAATATAGTAACTGTGGAAAGATAATCAAGGTATCAAACGCCATACAAAGAGATCATTTATCAGTTAAACATATTAATGTTTTTAAATATTAAAATTATATGGAAATCATCTAGAACATTAGTATAAACACACACATAATTGATTTACAATATACAAGGAAAAGAGAATACTTTTGAAACTGTAAACACAGAGCACAAAAATAAATTACACACACTAGGGATAATTCAAATTTTTGAAATGAAGAAACCGAATAAATTTGCAGAGTTCAAGGTCAAAGCTCCCTAAGAGCAAATCATTACAGTGAAATAGAATCAATCACCTTGCTAATTGAGAGCATTTAGAATATCAAGTAAACCTAAGCTCCCTAATATGCACCAAGTTAAAAACAGCTACAACAAACAGTTAATCTTGCAGTTGCATTGGGAACACCCAATCCCAAAAACTAATCTTACAAGAAAGAGATAGAGAACTCTGTGTAGAAACCAGTTTCCATAAGGCACAAATATAGATCTTAGTATTGTCTGGTTGAGCATTACTCTTGCTCAATCTTTCTTGAATGAGAGAGATAAAATTCCAACCTTGAACTTGCTTTTGTCTGATGACTGTACTCGACAAACAAATCCAGCTCGTGCCTCCTCTTCTGTTATTGTAACTGAATAGAAGTGTGCACATTGCTTCTCAACCTGTAAGATGAAACCACCAAAACAAGAACAAATGTAAGAAAACTATGACTAAAAAAGGATCAATGAATTAAAAGAAGAGGCAGCTCACCCTTTTAGATACATAATGTCCTAATGGAAGTGGACGAATGGTCACTAAACCATTGAGTGCCTCTTCCAAAACAGATGCAGATACAGTTGTCTTAATTGGCACGCCAAGTTTACTGTGATTCATGGAGAAAATAAATGATGAAAAGGAGAGAAAAGTTAAAAAACACAGAGAAATATGTAGCAATGTTCTGAGCATTCAACAAAGAAAAGGAATCGAGAGTGAAGAGGAAGAGAAGCACATTCAATCTTGCTACCTAAAAAGTGCTGCAAACATTGTATTGACAGCTCCCAAACTTGAAAGATCTAATTCCAACTCTTGGTTATCTGATTCAACAGCCTATACATAGACATGACAGTTCATATCAGAGATCCATGGTAAGAGGTTTGAAACTACTTTTTTAGCAATAAAGTTTGGAGACAAATTTGGAACAGAATTGGAATCTTCAATAAGTAATGAAAAACGAAAATCAGAAGGAACAATGACTATCCTAAAGTCTTAATGATTCGAAATAGTAAGAAATCTTCTATGACCTCAAAGCCAGCTGAGTCATATTGACGCCGTTTGTCAGGATCTGAGAGGATATTATAAGAAAATGTAACCTCTTTAAACATATCAGCTGCTTTAGGATCATTTGCATTCTTGTCCGGATGATATCTGAAATGAAATTGATTTAGCTAATTAATAAATTAACCATCCCTGCTTGGAGCTTTAGATGAAAGGAAGACAGGAAGGAAGAACAGTCAATTAGAGTAACCATGTACACCAGAAAGAATACTTTGTTTGGACAAATTTTTCTATAAGGACTTCTAGGAAAGAAAAATAAGAAGAAAAAGTGAAATAGATTTCTCCAAAAGTCAAAATTAATTTTTTCATAAGCTAATTTGTTGAAGCTCTCTCTTATGACTTCTCTAAATTCATGATTATTAACTTGTACATAAGCTAATTTTAACTTATAGCCAATTTCATTTTTTACTCCTAATTTTCTCTCCTTGAAGTCCTTATGGAGACGTTCATTTCATATCATATAATTCTAGGAAAACACCTTTAATACATAAAATTTTACTGGAAGCTGTTAGGTGCTTTGTATCAGATGCATGATGACATGATCAGTGATTCAGAGGCTTCGTTCCTACATTATATGTAAAGGATTATTTGAGCTTATCAACAGGAACAATTAGCAGGTATGAAAATAAAAAAACATTCAGGTTCTCCGCCGGTAATCAAATGAATCTTTTCCGAGGCTCTACTTTATGATTTTTAACGGCCTTTTTTCTCTTTCCTTTCTGCAACTAATATGAACTATATCATCTAAAATTGATTCTAACACCATCATAATTTCGGTAACAAATAAAAGTATAAAACGACCTTTTATGTACCTTCCATACAATTAAGCATAAATAATATCAACCACAACAAGAAAGCACAGAAGACTACGTTCACAGATCATCTACTCTACAATCAAAACTGGGTGATCACCGTTTCATCACAATCCTTGATTTTGAAGGAAATTGCAGAAAAATGAAGGCGATGCAGCTGCAATTGCAAGGTTTTAGGTGAAACCGTGATCACAAACCTTTCTATAAAACCTTGAAAAAATATATTACACACTCACACACATATATTAAAAAAAAGTATGACCAAGATTTAGCAAGGGGCTCGGCAGCTTTGTCAAAGTGTAGACCAAAGTGGCTGCAGCAGCGTCTTCAATCAAGAGACTCTGAGAATTAAAATAAAACGTATTCTTTTTGTAAGTAACATTAGCATCATCTAGATGACCGATTCAAGGAAGAAGAACACGTTTCAAGCACATAATTATTAATATCCAAAAATCCTAATCCAATATATAATAACAGCAGCAACTTCACTACTGTCTTCATTCTCAGCACACTCAAACTAAACAACACCACAAATTCAATAAACCACAGAACAACACCGAGAGAGGGGATTCGAAACGCACTTGAGCGCCATTTTTCGGTACGCGGTTTTGATTTCCTGATCCGTGGAGTTGCGCGAGACGCCAAGGACCTCATAGGGATCCCGCCGGAGCTGTTTCTCGCCGCCGTCGTGCTTCTCCGACTTCGAGCGGTGCCCCGGCATCATTCGTCGTGTTCAAACGAAACGACGTCGTGTGCGCGCGTGTTATCGGTCTCCGTCAAAACCCTAAAACTCGGGAACAGAGAGAGAGAGAGAAAGAAAAATCTCAGGGAGAATCGAGATCGAAACGAGAAGGTTGGCGATGAAGAGGTATCTCCCCGCGCCAGTGAGTCACGGGGAAGAGGAGAGGTTGAAGGAGCATTGGGAAGGTGTGACGGTGGCGGTGACGGTGAGATCCAGAAAGTGGACCATGGACCCTCCAAGCTGAAGCTTAGCTTCGGAGGAAGAGAGAGAAAAAAAACAAGAAGAGACAACAAGAGGGGAAGAAATTGGAGGGGAATTAAGAAATTTGGTTATTTTAATTTTTTATTTAAAAATTTCAAAATAGTTTTTTATTCCATTTAAACTTGATGCGATTTTGAAAACGAGTGGCGTTACGGGTAAAGTACGCGCGGTGCGTAGTGCGCACGGGGAGGTCGACGTTTGATAACTCCGTTTCAACTGATACTAGTGCAGTTGTGGTAAATACGTTTTAACAAGGTGGTGTTTGGTTAATTAAGCTGAAAACAAAAATTGATACTGTCATTAATGGCTTTCTATTTTGGAGTCACCTGTTTGTTAATCTACTTTTGTTTTTATTATTTTAGTCGGAAACAACATTTTGGACTATGTTTCTTTATTTTAAATTAATTTAATTAGAATAGATTTACGGAAGAGTTACCAGATACTCTATTTTAAATTAAATATAAATAAATTATGTGAATAATCAATTTAAATATAAATTAATTAATTAATAAATAGAATTATTTTTTTTGTTTAATGGTTCAATTTCCGAACTATACTTCATGTAACTGTGATTTTATTTTCATGGATTTGTTTTTAGTCAAAACAACGTTTGTATTGACTTTTTAGTACACTTGTTTCATTGAAATTTATTAAAAATTTTAATAAAAAATTATTAAATGAGTTTCGGGTCGGTTTTCTTTTCAATAAACTTTTTTTTTAATTACACAGTCTGATTCATTCCACCCACTTTACTAACCCAGTTCAAGTTTTTTTTTATTATTAGTGAATTTTGAGTTTTTTTAGTTAATATGTTTTTAGTTCCTTAAATTTCACTGAATTTTAGAATTAGTTCCTCATCGAACTTTTATATCAATTTAGTCTTTTATTTTTAGAAATGTGTGAATTTAGTTCTTCTTACCAACTTTTGTTAAGTTTATTTGACATTTTAAACACATTTTATGATAATATTTTAGTTAACATTGAAGCGAAAATATGTCAAATAGTATAAACAGTTCAAATACTATCATGAAATATGCTTAAAACGTTAAATAAACTTAACAAAATTTAGTTAAAATGCCTAAATTCACACATTTTTTAAGATAAATGACTAAATTGATCAAAAATTTTGAAGAGGGACTAATTCTAATTTTAACTAAAATTTGAGGAACCAAAACCATATTTAATCTTTTTTTCATGGCAATGAGAAGAGAAGGTCAAAGTTCAATTAACTTAGTAGAATTCTAATATCTTTTCTTAACATATTTTTTAAAATAATAATAAAAACAATAAAATATATTAACAAAAATCAAATAAAAATAATATATTAAAAAATTTGAATTAATAAAATATTAATGAAATAATATAAATCAATAATAACAAATTTAGTTATTCTAAAATTAATATATTAACAAAAAAGATTAATTAAAATATTTGAAAGTTTTGAATTTATTATTATTATTAATGAAAATAGTATGTTCACTTTTTTTATTTTAAAATAAATATAAATATAAATAATTATATATATATATATATATTGGTAAATTCATGATATTGTTATTAGTAATATTTTTTTCTTAAAATTTTATTTATATAATAAATTTAAAGAATTAATAATTTAACAATTGATAAAATTTATTCTTATTAACATTAAAATTAAATTGTATTTTAAAATATTACTATAAATTAAAATTTGTTATTAACATAATTTAGTAAATTTGTTATTATTAGTTTGAAACATGTCTTAAGAATAATATTAACATATTTGATCGCTTATTATTACTAATACATTTACAAATGAATTAATAATACATCTATAAATCTACTATTGACTTCAAATTTAATTTATGGTCCTTAATTTATAAACCTATATAAAATGTAAATAATGGTGAAGTACAATAAATTGTTGTTCACATAACCTTGAAGGCATGACGTAGTGATATAAAAAGATTTGAGGAAAGCCTTGATGGAGATAAAATAACTTAAATGATAAATATAAGAAGTTAAAATAGAGATCAAAGAGGTTGAATGAAAATCATGATAAGAGTTATAAATTTTAGAGAGTATAAAACATTTAAAGAATATCAAATAATATATTTTAGTATTCTAAAATTACAAATGAATGGATAATTGTCATTGATTTCACATGTCATTTTTAAGTGCATATGATTATCGTAATTATCTTCACACGTCATTTTTATGTGCATGTGATCGATTGTTGTAATTATTTTTACATGTCACTTTTAAGTACACGTGAGGCATATCATTTTCAAGTATATGTGAGACATGTCACTTTTAAGGATCTATGATGATTATAATTACTTAACAAGTTATCTCAAGGCCTTAATAGATTTTGAATAGAAAATAGCACATAAAAAGTTTATGCCTTTAATGTGTCAATTTAAAAAACATGTGCTCTTTTAATTACTTGCACATGTTATTTTTTAGGGGATGTTAAAGTTGTAACTATTTTACATTTTTTTTCTTTAATTAATAAATCTCTTATACGTCTCTTCAAAATTAAAGGAAAATAATAATATGATTAAATATTAAAAATTAACTTGATACATGTTGGTTACATGCAATTTTTGTTGTAAATTTGTTAAAAGAATTTACAAGAAAATATTTTTTTACTGTCATTTTTTTAAAAAGTAATTCCTTTGTGTGTAATTATTTCTTATAAAATTATAAAATTTGCAAGTATTTTCTACAAAATTGGTTGTAAAAAATGTTTTATACAAAATATTTTGTAAAAAAATTGACAACAATTTCTTATAATTTTTTTTTCATAACAAAGTTTATAAGTATTTTCTACAATAAAAAAACTCAAAACAAAATTGACAAAAAATATAAATTTTTTTTAGTGGCATTGATTCTAAAAAAACTTAAATATTTAGTACTGATTCTAAATTAAACCAGTATAATAACTATTTACTATAACATATAAACGTTTAACAGTAATAAAAATAGTTACTAGATACACTAAAATCATGATAGTAAATTGTTATCAAATGTAATTTTTTATAGTAGTATTATTTTAATCAATTAAATAATAATCAAATCAACAAAACATTTTCAAACCCTTTAACTTGGAAATTATGCGATCGTTCTAAAAACAACTAAACGAAAATAATGACATTCTCACAAGAGGTTGCAAAAAATCCTACCACAACACAACTATTTCATTTTTTATCTTCCGCAAGAAGGAGGAACTCCAACTATTAAACATATTTTAGTATTTTAAACGAAGTTTACAAATAAAAGAGAGAGAGAAAATTTTAAATGAACAAGTTAACAAATAATTAACTCACATTCTACCAGAGAACTGTGATATATATTTAAAATACTTATCTGTTGTGGAAAAATAATACAGTTGTTATCTTTTTAACTGGAGACTGGTGGAAATGATACTTAAAATATTGTTTATAAGTTTTGTCCTTTCTTAAAATTGATTTGGTATTGTCCAATTTTTAAGATAGGAAATACAGGCATGGGTAGATGTTGTTTCTTTCAAAGTTAATTATTTTTTTCAAAATCCTTTTATTGTTTATTGTTTTTTATTTTTCGTGAGTTTGCTTATCAATAGTATTTTGAAAACATTAAAAGTACTACTTTTAAATAAATTAAACAACCATATGTGAACTTTTTTTAATACTTTAAAACTAGAAAAAACTGTATAATTAAGTTATGAGAACACACTTTGAAATTAACTCGTCGATTCTAACAATAAAAAAGCAGCTTTTGTAATTAGTGAGGGTGTATTATATATAGTTTTTTTACTTCATGAAAAAAGGTATATAGCGCGCACCCGGTGCATTGCTTCAGTGCTTATGTACCATGGAACTTTCAAGTTTAAGCATCTGGTGGAAGGCTGTTTTATATTAATGTTATAGCTGAAAAATATTAGTAAAAGCCATAATTAATGTTACAATGTAAGCAATTTAGATAACAACCGATATATTGCACCATGTAAATAAATTCGTCTCATAGGTATTGCTCGAATCTGTTTTCGTTTTAATTAAAATCATTGTATTGACAAGATATAAATATAAGAAATCTCTTACTTTTTCAATTAGATATGTGGATGAATATACAAATCTACATATTCATCCTGTCCTCGTTTAAAATATATATATATATATATATATATATATATAATACAATATTTCTATTTGTTATTTTTTCTTTTAATTATTTGGTTTGTTATGAAATTCATTCACATCTCTGATATATTTTTTATCATATCATAATATTTATGCAATTATGTCCAAATGATATATGTCAATTAAATATTTTGTATGTCTCACATTTGAATATTTATATTCTTTTCTTAATATTTTTATTTATTGTATATTTTTCTTACACATAAGAATGTTTAGCACTCTCAATTTAAGTGTTTAATAGCATAAATATTTCATTTACTAGATAATATAAAAAAATTATATTCTTTACTCTATCATTATTAATTTTTGTTTCATTCGAAGAACTCTTTTATTTCGTTAGAACAATTTTCGTTATTTCTCGACCATTGACGATGTTGATATTTGAAAAGTTTTGTTAGATCTCTTCATCTCATCAAACTCTTAATTATACAGTTGTTTTTCTTTGTGCGATTTCATTTCTCTTAAATTATTTCTAAGAGACACATTTGATAATTTTTTTAATATTTTTATTTGTTGTTTATTTTTATCATGTAAAATACTATTTTAGTATATTTTATAGCTCTCATGTTCCTTACCCGCTGAATAAATATTTGTCACATACTTGTATTCATATCTATGCAGGTATCCGTTATGCAAGTACCCGCATATTTTTTTAATATCCATGGATATCAACGAGTATCTCAGATATTTACAAAAGAAAATTTTAATATTTAACAATATATTTTAACCATAAATTCAAATAAAAATACAATGCATAATATTTATAAATTTTAAACAAAATACAAATAATCTATTTAAATAGTGTTGAATGACAATTTACAAATAAATAAAGATTTTTTAAAATCAATTGATGAAAAATAACATTTTCATAATCCATATGTTAATGTTTTAATTATTTTTTAATTTAAATTAGAATATAGCGGATAAGAATATCCACGTACAAATACTATAATATTTGTACCCATCTATTAATATACAGATATAAAAAATACTCATACTCATATTTATTACTTATATAAAATTTATGAATTTTCATTTTTATATAATATTTAATTTTTTCCTTTTTACTTAATATATAACTTACATTCATTCTTAAATTCTCCTAACTAATCGCTCTTGCTAATACTACGCTAGTTATGAATAAAATAAAAAACAAAGCAACTATATTTTAAATGGTGAATATCATGTGTTAAATTCCCCACATGTCCTTAAATCAGTGGACCATAATATGACATGTGCCTTTATCTCCACAAACAAACAAGCTATGAAGCAGGACCATATTGTCGTGCCACACGACAAAGGAAATAACAGTTGTAATGTTAACTTTCTCATACTTGAATGTCAACTCAAATGCTAATCTTCCTAGTGTCGGCATTGCCGTTAAAATGGAAATTTCTCTATGAATTAATTAATTAAATTTAGCGTAACTTATTTGTTAATTAAAATTATTCCTACATTAGAATATATTCATATCTATAAATAACTAATGTAATGAAATTCCTATCTTTTAATATTAGTTCTTTTTCTGCAAACGTCATGGTTCTTGCCTTTATTCATCCTTGTATATTATCGGAATTCAATTTTTGATAAAAGTTTGTAATCGAATCTTATTTACGTTTCAATCAACTTAGATTAGTTTCAGATTTATAAGACCTTATAATATTAATTTGCCAAGTTCTTGAAAAAAAAAGGGTAGTTTGATTTTTGTCATTATACTAATTAATTTGTACTTGATGTAATTAATTTAATAATTTCTTATTTCATACATATTTAATTTTTTTGTGAATTGATTAAATAGTATAAAAGCATATTTCAATCAAAACTTACTAATAACAAACATCGCATTTTACGTAAATAAAATAACGTCAAATTGTATTCTTTTAAAAATATTAACTTCATTCATCACAAATAGTTTTAAATTTAATATTTTTTTACCACTAAATCTCGTAAATTATTTATATCTTTTAGTCATTTTACTGGAAAATAAGTGTTTGAGGTTATATATGGAAAAAAAAAATAAGAAAGGAATCAATTTGCAATAATTATAAAAACTTTACAAAACCAGCATTTATCATAATAGCCATACTACTATACATTAAATGCAAAAGTGATGTATTATGTCAACATTGCTATAAGATAATAAATGCAAGATTAATGTAAATTAACTAAAATAGTAAAATCAAATGCGCGTCAACAAAATCAAGTGCAACCACCTTAAAAAACGATGAGAATAAAATACAACAATATAATGAATAACCTTTTGTTAAAGATAACATTATTTAATCTAAATTATATAGTACGGTGTTCATTATTCTAGGTGTTTTTACTTTTAATTTTTTTAAATTAATAAATTATTATTAAATATTATAATTAAAAAGTTATAAGCCAATGAATTGTTATATATATATATATATATATATATATATATATATATATATATATATATATATATATATGCCAACAATAAAATAAATATTAGTAAAAGTATAAATGTAATATCCACTTTCTGTCTTAAAAGTTTTGGATATGACTTTCTTAGACGAATCCAAGATTAGCTCACTTGCTATCTTTTGAACTCCTTCCAACTACTTACTTCTTTTCATGTCTCATTTTTTCAAAACAATTCATTTCTATTCTCCCCCTACTGAAACAAAAAACTTTGATAGGGCATAGGCTTCTTCCTCCTCCGAACTAGAAGAACATTCTGCCTCCACGTAAGTTGAACAAAACTTTTGTCTCTTTTTCCGTTTGTTTCTATTCTTAAGCTCTATAGTTTCATGTGACCACTGTCAAGGTCTCATTTTCCATCCTCATATGTCTGTTTTCAGATCCTTAAGTTGCTCTAAGTCCTGGTGCTCCTCCACTAAGAGTTCCTTAAGTCAGCTTTCAGTTTTAAGGTAACAAAAGCTAGATTTATTAGCGTTTTTATGTATATTGCATGTTTCAATTCTGTTTCATGATTGAGATGCATACAAATGTTTGTGTTTATATGGAAATAAACTAGATGTTGCTTGGTATTGTCTGAATTTGGCTTGCATGCGTGAATAGTGAAGAAACCTAGTATTCTCGTCCAAGCGAGCAAGCCTCGCCTAAGTGAGAGTAGTAGAAACTCACTTCTGGTTTCTGTTCGAGTTGTCGTTCAAGCGATGAGCTTCTGTTTTGAGCGACGAGTAATCTCACTCAGGCGAGAAGGTCTCGCTTAAGCGAGAACTCGCAGAAACCTATAGTGCTTATTGTTCGAGCTCTCGCTCAGGCGAGAACACTTTATCGCTTGAGCGAGAGTTTCTAACTTGAGCGAGATAGGTGCAAGGATGTGTTTTATTAATTGCTCTTTGTTATGGCTGGTTGTTTTACTCCTTAAAGGTATGTTGAATGATGTTGAGCATGTATGGTGTGATATTTGAAATTGTATTTCAAATGAATGGTATGACGTGATAATACTTGGAGATAACATGAGGTTTTGGTGTGGGAACATGAATATGACATGAAATAGACGTAATTTCATTAGTCTTTTGGCGATATTTCATGGTGGTGTTCTAGTGTATATAATTAGATAAGGATTTAAGCAATGTTGCATCATAAAACTCTAAATAATCAATCAGTCTCACATGGAGTAAACCGATTCAAGTGGTGAGAATAGTAGGAGGTCCTAGTCTTTGACATGATAATGACCCTAGATGATCATAGACTAACCTTGTGCGTAGTAGGGTGAAATCCATTGACAATGACTCTGCAGAGCTGTACAGGCCACCACAAGTGCAAACATCTAGTGAATCTGATCTCTTTATATGTATCCAGATAGTTGAGTTAAAGGGTATGCATTGTTTGTCATCACATGTCTTGTATCTTACTAATTCAACTGTTTATAATCTTCATGTTTTTAATCTGTTTGCTCATATAAATGTTAAAATTTATTTTTTATTTATCTAGCTCACCCTTTTCTCTCGGTGTTTGTGTTTTGTGTTTGATTTTCCTTTTTGCAATAATCACTAGATATTTGGTGTGAGCAGATGTGAAAATCCCTAGTGGTCACCATACAGATGAAAATGCTGCAATTTAGTTATGCTCGTTAGTTTTTGTTCTAAGATGGAGCTCCTTTTGAAGTACTGTTAGTTTTTAATTCTTGCTCTGTGAACACTCCCCGTTGACAACTACTTTCATGTTTAAGTTTATGGTTATGACATTGTTTCGTGCCTTATTACTCCTTTTTAGTATATTATGGATAACTGTAATAATTAGTTCTTATGTACTTTCTATCGGTGTTCTAAGTTATGATAACTCTGTTACCTATTATTTATTAGAATTTTATCTATTGAATGAGATGTCACAATAAATATCATAAAACTTTTGTATTAAAACAAAAATTGTAAAATAAGTTTAATAAGACAAAATAAAATTATATAAAATAATTGGGCTTAAATAGTAGTTTAGTCCTAGTTTTCGTTCGGTTTTTTCAATGTGGTCCTACTTTTGTTTTTTTTTTTCAATTTTTTCCTAATATTA
>Ga0209389_1004059_pt1 | contig 12038 bp, 2 predicted proteins | sample CowpearedBW_FD_187526 | JGI IMG/M metagenome (GOLD analysis project Ga0209389, IMG submission 187526) | Root nodule microbial communities of legume samples collected from California, USA - Cow pea red BW (SPAdes) (version 2) | ecosystem: Host-associated > Plants > Roots > Nodule | place: USA... | reverse complement strand
TTGTATCTCCTGTGCCAGATCTTGTAGTAGTAATTTCTTTTAGGTGTGTTTGGTAAAGCACTTTAATTGATTCTTTGGTTTCCTTAACAACAGACAAACTCGATAAAGAAGTTTGAATAAGTAGAAATTAGTCCAAAATTTGGAAAAGGGATAATTTGGAATCACTTAGAGAATGAAAAAAATGAGATGAAACTAATAAACTTCAATGTGAAGTTGGACGCTTTTAAAAGCTTACATTGGAGATGCATCATTTCAACAAAATAAAACATTCAGAATAAAGATTTCATGTTATAGTTTGACTTTACTCTCCACCTTCTACTATTTGTAAACTAAAAATGAATATTATTGATAGAGTGTTTTTATTAAAATTCTAATAATTGATATTAGTAGTAGGAGCATACACCTCCCGTTTCTATATTTTGTTAAAGAATAAAACTAATAATAATAGAGACATTAAAAAATGATTAAATATATTTTTTGTCACAGTGAAATTTGAAATTAGGTCATTTTTAAAATTTTTGACTAATTTAGTCCTTTATCTTTATACATGTGTGAATTTAGTCTTTTTAATCAAATTTTGTTAAGTTTGTAGTGCATTTTAGTTATTTTTAATATTTTATAATCGTTTTATTTTAAAATGTAATGTAATAAATTAAGAATATAAAATGTGTGGGAGAATGCGTGTCTATATAAAATATATGTAAATTCTTTTTATCAACTATGTTAGGTCAAATTTCATTAGTATTCTCTTTTATCTTTTTTTTCCTACTACCAAATTAACTTTTCGTATATGCTTAGATAAAAAAAAAAATCTCTAAGAACTTTAGTTCAACATTTAGCACTTCAAATTTTGAAAGTAAACAAATTTAGTGTGAAGTTAATACGTTATTCACTTGTTATTAAAAAAATATTAATGTATCCATTACAATAACATGTATTATAAATTTCATTATCAATATCTTTTTTGTTAGTGAGTAATATCTTTTGCTTTCTATAAAGCTTTATAGGTCCAAATTTGCAATTAATGTTTATATTAAAATTAAGTCTTCTGCCTTAAAGTCTATTTAATGATTAGTGTATACTTTATAACCGTTTATATATAGTATTTAAATAAAAAATTGAGACCTGTATATTTAATTTACTAATAAATCGAATAACCCTTGTTACTTTTGTTTAATGTTTTTATAATTATTATTGAAAATTTATAAATAATTTTTTGAATAATTAATATTTTTAAAGAAAATCGAAGATTAATTTTGATGATAAAACAAATACAGGGTATAAAAGCATCTTTATCGTTCATTACTCACACAAATACAGGGTATAAAAAACTAAATTTAAATTCATAATATTTCTTAAATATGACATACATCACTAAAATCTAATCACATCAATATAATCTAAATTTAGTTATTTTGTACAACACATGAGTTTGATCAAAATTTAACAAATCAATTTCAAAAAGAGATAAACAATTTAACTCTTTAGATACCCATTATAATTAACAATGTTATCAAACAATATATTCCTTCAACTTTCTTTGTAGAATTAAAAAATCTTCCAACTTTTGAATCTTATAATTTTTTTAATATATAGTTTGAAAAAATGGATGTTGTTTGTTAATTAGTAGAATGTTGTGGCATTTGAAATTTAGGTGAAGATGAGTTGTTTGATAGTGTTGGATCATTGATGATAATTGGTAGATTTCGTGGCAATGAGGATGATGTAGACATCATCTTTATGAACTACACTCTTCATTTAAAAACAACTAACTTTTTGTTCAAACCTTCTGTCAATGTTCCTTTCACTTCTGGTGTTTGAAACTGATATACATCTCAACAAAATTTACATCATCTGCATAAAATTTTTAGCAAACCATTAAAAAAATTTACTTTTTCATACAATAATTAATTAATTTCAACTTTAATTAACTAATCATATATAAAGGGAATACCTATATCTGTCATGATCCTTAGATTTGAATATGTAGTTTGATTTTTGTTTTTTATATATTAAAATTGAATTTAATAGTTAAATTCTAAACAAATTGGTGGACTGAGTATTCAACTATGAATTCAATTCTATTAATATAGTATTTATCAGTTAACTTGGTGTAGTTTAGTACAACAATTTTTTAACTACAGTTACCCAGACTCTAAGTTTATAAATATACCTAAACATTAAAGGAAATAAAATTAATCAGACTTTGCATTTCTATACTATTTTTAAAAATTGTATTTTGTCTCTAAATTAAATTATATATCTATTTATTTCTTTGTATTTTATAAAAGTTACGTTGGACCTCTCCTCAACAATTCTTATATAAATTTTATATTATATTTTATTATGAAATTTTGGCACGTGAAAAATACTTTACATGTATGTTAAAAATTAAGTTTTAAATCTAATTCAATCTTATAAAATTAACTTGTAAGGTGAGATTTATACTTACTTTATATATTGTAAATTTATTTTTATTTTTAGTTGATGTGAAATTTTTAACACACACATTTCACATTAAGACATATACGTATTGAGTGAGATTAGAAATCAATGAATGAATGATCCAGGATCGAGTAGAATAATATACCTAACAAACAACACACTTTGCTAAGATACACTCTATACCATATGGTATGAAGTGGATTTTAAACATTTGTTGGTTGAATATTTTACGTAACTTTAAAAAATGAAATAGATATAAAATTTACTTTAGGAACAAAATATAATTTTTAAAAGTAGTTTTGGAAATAAAAAATACACACCACAAAAAAATATCCAATTTTCTGATGACAAAAATTTGTATGTAAAGACCAAAATTCGTATACAAAATTATAAATTTGTTCGTAATTGAATAATACCGACGGATTATATAGGAAAAATAATTTGTACATAATGATAGCATAGGTATTTTACATACAGAAAAAAATCATCTAGTACTTGAGATCTTAGTTAAAGTTTACCAATAAAGAATTCACAAGATGGAATAAAACATTTTCAATGTGTCTAGATTTGGATGGTCTGCATTTTGGTACCAAAAAAAAATGAGTGTTATTATTTTGCATTTTGATAATAAATTATTGCAAGCCCTTCTAAAGTAAGAAGAATTTGATAAAGAGAGAGAAGTATGTTATGGGGTTGAAACTTGATTATTATTAGCTAGGACGAAGGATAAAGTTGTTGCATGTTCTCTCTATTTTAATTATTTTTGAAGGCAATGACGACTTTAGAAGGAAACACTTTTGTGAGAGAACTTTCAAGTTGTCAAATGAGGTAAGCCTAACTCCTCACTCACCCCTCTCAAAAAAAAGCATGAAATGCATATATATCAACCACCATCTTTTATTATGCTTTAATAACAAGAATGCTTTTTGTTTCATACAATATCCTATACTACAAACCATCACATGATGTCTTTCTAACCAACTTTCTTTAATATTTTTTTTATACTTAAATTAATTTTTTTAATATGTAAGTCCAAAACATGACATTAATTTAAGTTTAATATCTTAAACTTAAAAAGAGTGTATTATATTAAGATTTTAACGAGTTTTAAAATAAGTTTATTAACATGAATGTCTATGACATGACTGATAAGAGAGAATTCAACATAGAAATACAATACTAATCAAATATAAACTAAATTTAAGAAATTAATGTCTACTACGAAAAAAAAAAAACTTTATTATTCATGGATTTTTTTTCACATATTTTTTTATGGATAAAAAATATGTTTTCCATGGATACTTTTTTCCGGATGTTTTTTCATGGATAAAAAATATGTTTTCATGAAAAAAAATAGATATTTCTCATGCATTATTTCCTACAAATATGTTTTCTACAGATTTTTGTTCGTGGGAAATATATGAAAAGAACAATATTATCCACAAATTTTGAGAATTTTTCACGAATTTTGACCATGAAAATTTTAAATTTTTCTTGTAGTAATCATTTTCAACTTTAAATTTAAAATGAATTATAAGATAATTTAGTGGTAATGTTGAAAAGGAGATAATAGAATAAGTGAATTTAAATCCTCTCATTAAGATTTAAAGATTATAAGATTGGTTTAGAAATTATAAAAAAATATTATGAGTTTAACTCTCTCATTAATAAAATACTAATAATTAATATTTTTAAATTTTTTATTAATAAAATACCAACAACTAACCAAAAAACATAGTTTTAGCAATCCTATGAAAATTAAAGAGCTGTAAAGTTGAAACAAATGGGTGGTATTATGATTACTGTGAGCAGCTGAATCTCCTCTCTCTCTCTCTCCCCATTAGTGAAGTCATTTGCAGGGTAATCATGATTAATGAGTACAATCCATGGCTGCACATGATGTTTTTCTTAATTAATGTTCTTTAATTTGCCACCTAAGATTGTTTACTTCTGTCGGTGCTTCAGCCATTGACACCACAACAGGTTCACCACATCCTCCACTTATTTAATTACATTCACGAAAAAATATCCTTTTTTATGTTTCTTATCCACTCCAACAATTCCATTATTTTCTAATTGGTTGTGCTTAGATCTACATTGAGAATTTTATCGAAAAAATATAATACCAATTAGATTTGAGTTTAATCATATAAGATATTGATATTATTTTTCATCCAAAATTTTAAAATAATAGATTTATGGATCTTTACTTTTATATAGGATTCTATTTTATTATTTTTAGTTAATATAAAACTTAGATTCACAATTAGATTTTTAACTTATTCTGATCGGAAGAAGATATTTTGAGAAAATAAATAACGATTTTTTTAATCAACAACTAACTTCAGTGATTTATCATGGTGGCAGTGATTAATCATCTTTGATTGGTGGATGGATCGGTTAGGTTAGACGATAAGAGCAAGTGGTAGTTTTCGTTTTTGTTTTTTTTCGTCTACCAAATATTTGATCATTTTTTGTTTGATGCGAAGATCACAAGCGATAATAACGAAGACAACACGTATTATCATTATTTTTATCTTAAACTTTACTCACGTCAATGAAGTAGATTAGTGGGATTAGCTTCACTTAATACAACATTTTTCATTAGTTATGGTTCAATAAAACACAACAACTTCAACAAATCAAAATTTTAATGTTCATTAACTGTAGGGGCAAGACTTGGTTAGTGCATGCACGCACGAGTGGCAGAGATTCTCAGGATTTTCCTGTTTTCAAGCTTTTAAAAACTGAAGAATTTATTAATTAATTTCCACCTAAAATCTTACACATGGGTTAAATATAGAACAATTTTCCCAATCATTAATTAAATTCAAAATGTTAAAACTTGTACATTTATTATTAGTATTCAACAGAAAAAGTATTTAAGTATATGTTTATTTCTTTCAATAAATACACGGGTGAAATATTTTAATTTATAACTCTGACTTTACAAAATTTTCCAAATGAGATAGAAAAATGAACAGTAGAATGGAATGACAACAGTTTGGGCCCTGTTTTTTTCTAAAATGGTTGAAATTTATGTCGAGTGTTTTTCCACGTTTTTGACTGCAATCAATTATTCGACCATGAAAAAAAAAAAAAACCACCAAGAAAAATCCGAATACTACAATGCCACTACCACTACTACTACATTACATCGTACATTGTTGTACATTGGTGATGTTATGATATGCATCAAGATAGATAACCAACAAGTTTGTGTCCACCAAAACAAAACCCTTCAATTCCTCACCCACTTCCGCCATGGGAGAGAAAGAGAAAGAGAAGAGGAACAAGAACAAGAAGCAGAAGCACCAGCACCCGAATGACCAAACCACAAAGCACAACTCCGATTTCTCCTTCAAGCCAAGCTCAGAGGTAAAGGGTATCCGATTCGGAGGCCAATTCATAGTGAAATCCTTCACAATCAGAAGGGCGCGGCCATTGGAGCTTCTCAAGGTTCTTTCTTTCCCACCAACCAACAACACCAACAAACCAAAGGACAAGCTTCCCTTCCCTTCAACCACAGCATTCTTGCCAACAAACTTCACCATCTTGGCGCACCATGCTTGGCACACCCTCACCCTCGGCCTCGGCACCAAGAAGTCAAAGGTTGTTCTTTTCGTGTTCGAAACCGAGGCCATGAAGGCCTCCGTGGACAGAATATGGCCACCGGAGATAGCACTCGGTGATGTGAACAAAAGACTCATAAGGGGCCTCAATGGATGTGAAATGGCGAGGTTCAAGTTCAGAAAAGGGTGCATAACATTCTATGTCTATGCTGTTAGACAAGTCGGAAGCTTTGGTTTTTCCTGTGCTGAGGATCTCAGAACCATTCTGCAGTCTGTGGTGGAGCTTAAAGATTTCTTGGATCACACTGCCATGCTTTCCATGCCTCACCAGAGAAGCATCAGTTACTCAGAGTCACACCCCCAGGTAGCCATGGCTCATTAGGCCAAGCTCTGTGAATCAATCATCATCATCATCAGTATCAGAGTTTTTTTATTTTATATATGAATATAGATGTGTCCAAGTGCTTCACATTAACATCATCTTCATCATTAGGGTCTTGAAAGATAAATCCTTTGGCTTAATCTGTTAACTTGGTTTCTAGTCTTTGGAATTTTGGGAGGCTTATTATTGGTTTATTTGTTCATGATCTTGTTTGATCTGTATTTTTTTTTTCCTTTTGAAAATTTGGGGAAAATGAAAGTGTAATGTAGCGTGAATAATTGGATACTAAATCAGTGGATGACTGAATCCAGGAGTTGCAATGCAATTGTCCTTTTTGTTGACAACTGCTAAATTAATACAAATTTCTCAAATGGGTTGCAGATTATGCTTTCTTTTTTGTTTTATTACCACCTACAATCTGAAAAAACTCCAGACAAAAGCAATAGTTGCAATGTATGTTTCTCATTTGTTCGCAACTGTTACTTCAGAAATGAAAATGATTCTGTAAATTTATCTATCTCTGCATATTTTCATATGACAACAGCACAAAACCAAAGTCTAGTAGTAGTTGAAAGTTATGGTAAGAAAAACTTGTTTTTGTTCTCTGTGAAGATTAAATATACCACAACAACACATTATAATCAAACACAATGCTTCTTGAAAGAAGTTATCTAAAAGAAGTTATTTAACAAATATAATAGTTTGCTGCTACTGGGTAATAAGCAAGAGACAAATGCTGCCAAATTCAAGTTTTCTTCTGCAAACTGTTTTTGTGGTAAATTGTGCCACTATACTATCTATCCCGTGATCCATGAAATATTATCATTATAAAAGTATTCCATAAGTAGAAAAAAGCCAAATGATTCTGAATTTTTAATATAGGAAGAAAAACTTTGACTGTCTGAAGAATGAGGATTACATTAAATTCTTCAGTTCAGATGTGAACACAGTAAAACATTACTGGTAGTAGAGTTTTGTTCAGCAGGATCAATGGAGAAGGAAGGAGGAAAAGTAATTGATTGTAATGGTTCAGAAAAGTGAAGGAAGAAAAAAAAATAAAGAAAGAGACCACATTTCTTTTTCTGCTGTGCCCACCTGTGGCTTTAATCATGGGGTGTTAGGACCCATGTCAAGTGCTGCTACCTTACTTTAATCTTCACAAGAATAATGGACATTTGTGTGTGCTGCTGCATCTGCAAGCACAAATCCTTCACCTTTACTCATCATTCATATGTTATGTGTGCTCACAAAACTTGATTAGGTTGAGGGGTCATGAGTCCTTTGAGATTGAGGTATTGACCCAATAAATGGTGTAGGGTTGTAGGTGGTGCCACCACTAGGAGGCATTATAGAGTGTCACATGTTGGAACTTAGCAGTACTATGTGGTTATAATATGTGGAAATGGAAACATTTTTTTGCTGAAAAAAAGTTATCAAGAGATGTTTTTTCCCCTTTGTTTTGTTGTGAGTACTGTTATGTGAAAATGGAACCTTTTTTTTTCTGCTGCGTAGCTCATGATGCGAATTCACGCCAGACATGGTGCATGACCACCTTGTTAAAAAGGTGATAATGGGTCAAATTCATAGCAGCAAAAACTGAAATTATTCACACAAATACTGCAATGAAAACGCAAACACATCTCATCCTACTCTTGTTCCTTATATGGTGGTGTGTATGTATTTTTTTAAATATACGTAATATTATATTAGTACTAATTTTAATATAATATTATTAAATTAATATATAAAATAATTATATTTATTAAAAATAAAATGAAATATATAAAAAATGAAAGAATAACAATTGATAAATAATAAAAAAATAATAGAAATAAAAAGATTTTATAAAAAAGTTTTAATTTTCAAAAATTTAATAAATAATTAAATATGAACACAAAAAAGAATTTTTTATATATTATTATAGATATATTGTTATAAATTTAAACCGAATGTACAAATTTTTTTAGCTAAGTGTTAAGATTTGATGATTATTTATTACATATAAATTTAATTTATAATTTATTGTTATGAATACATTTTTATATATTTAATTACTTCACTATATTAAAATATCACATGTAAATTAATATATGTCTAACTACAAATCACCTAATGTATTCCCACAATATACAGGTGTGTGTCATAGTTTGGTTTGTTCGCTTAACAATAACTTGAAAATATGATTTATAAGTCTTTATTCTCAATTTTTTTTTTGAAAAAATAGATATCTTGTATCTCGATTTTTGTTTTGTAAAATTACTATCTCCCAAATTAATTTTTCACTTTTCACTATTAAATAATTTATTTATTATTAGTCTGTGTTTTATTTTTCCCTTAACTGTTTAGTGTCATTGTTTCTCACTTTTTATTATTTCTATATATTATGAAATATTTTAGTTTAAATATTGGGAGTTTCTCATTTAATAGGGTTTAAATAAGATTTTTGTGATGTTTGAAGGGATAAACAAGCAAATACAATGTTACTTATTAAAAGCTTTTTGGTCTAAGTTTGAGCTTAGGGAAAATGCCAATTTATACAAAGTTCTTAGAAAACCAATTTGGGCCTTTCAATTTGGGCCCTATTCTTGTCGCTTTGAAGTTCGGGCCCGTAAAAGTCCGGTCAACCAAAGAGAACCGATCGAATAACGGTGAGTTTGGGTCGGGTTGAAGTTTTGATCGACGACGACGTTGAGGTGCTCTCTCATCGTTCAACTCAATTTGGTAATTCTTCGAATCCATCTTTCGTATATCATCTTTAACTCTTCTTTGAATATTCGATTCAGTATTCTCCATTTGATTCCTTTACTGTTTTCTTAAAATATATATTTCGAAAATTGATTATCGATATGCTTTGACTCAGTTCTGACCATCACTTCTTCTTCAATTTTTTTTATTTTGTTTCCTTTGATAATGTGTTTTCTATACTCAGAATCAAATCAATGGTTAGGAACTACGGTGATGATAAAATCAAAGTTTTGCATTTGACAAAATAACATTGGTTTTAACTTGTTTTGAATGTTCTATCATACTATGCGTGTAAGTTGAATTTTATAATTCCTTATCTGCTATGTGTTGTTTATTTTTGAACAATGAATTTGAATCCTGTGTGCTTTATGACAGGGGCAAGAAACTGGTAGTAGCTGAATCTAAATTGGAATGGAGTATACGTGCCTTTTGGTCACCTCCTTTGCGATTGCGATCTTAGGGTTTGTCTTTGTAGTGTTTTTTGAAGCATATAAGAGAAGAAACAACCATCAGTATGCCCTTTTTTATACTATTCTAATATGTGCTTTAAAATGTTGTATGTATATGTGGACTGGGATTGTTTATTTGATATTTCCATTTTTTTTTTCTTAAGGCATATTGAAGTTCCAGCTATTTTTGAAGATCCTAACTCATTGAAACAGGTAAAATGTTTCCCTTAGCATTGTGTTAGAGCTTCTGTAGATATCCAAGATTTTGTAAGCAATACTTTATTTATTTACTTATACTGGGGTTTTCTTTAATAATTCTAATTTAGTGAAATAAGTCTGGATTGACAGAATTTAGGAGTCCCCTTTTCAAATTATCACCCCATTTCAATAGTATTTTTCTTTTTTTAACTTTTGAGAGGATTAACTAGTGAATTTGGTATTGCAAACTGGTGACTTTGTTGCTGCGATGTCTTGGGAAATTTGAAACTGTACAACTTCTAGCCATTGAAGATTGCAGATCAAGAGGAAACGTGTTTTAGCCTATGTTCCTTGTTATAGGATTACCATGGAATTAAACATATACATTACAAGCTAATGATCAAGAAGTGAGAGAAGTTTAACGGAAATATGAAGTATGATCACTTTTTGTGTTTCCTATTTGTATAATGGATGGGCTCAGCACAAAACAGTAGAAAGATTTGCCACATGAGAATAATGTTTGATTGAAGGGGAGATCATGTTAGAGGCACCAATTAATTTCTACATAATAACATGCTATACATCTTAGATTTCGTTAGTGCCACAAAAGCTGAAGCTACTGAATACTGTTCTTCCTTAAATGTAACTTTGTTATGCTTGATCTATTTAAGTTTAAAATTATGCTGCAGCAAAATTGATCTCAACAAGCACTCTCTAGTTTGAATAGTTTGTTCCTACTAGTTTTCTAATGTTTGCAAGGATCCTTAACTTAGTGTTATTATTCAAATTGCAAACATCTTTCTCTTTTCATCACCAATCTCTGCTCATTTATGAGCTGGAGTGGTTGGACATTAGGTTCTAATGTCAACTTCAAGAGGAAGTATTTGTCATTACTGTGCTCCAACATTCTCTTATCTTGCCTTCATTGTGTATGCTGATGGGCTTTTCTAGAAACTAAATAGCAATATTATTTTGGGTTACATATATCTGTATCTTGCACATACATGTTTTTATTTTGTCTTGAGAGGTTTCAAGTTAATGCATAGTTTTATGAAGGTAGCACCCTGTTGTGAATTTGTTTTGACTGATACTCCTGCACTTTTAGGTTCCTTGCCCACATATTGTTGATCCAGCCACCAAGTATATTTCATTGATTATTCCTGCATTCAATGAGCAGCATAGGCTTCCAGGAGCTCTTGATGAAACAATGAAGTAAGTGAAAACATGGTGTTTTTAACTAGATTTATCCTTTTATCTTAATACCTGTAAAAGGATTTGGGTTTGGTTACAGTGAGTCAGTCTACTTTGGTTGTTCTGTTATGCAAATTTTTGTTGGGTGTGTATAATATCAGTTGCAATGAGTCTATTAGGCTACTATCACAATTTTATATTCTGTTTTTGCATCTGGGAGAGCACCTGAGAGGATGATCAAAGGTATTAGTGTATTATTTAATCGTAGATAACTAAAAGTTCGCTACTGAAAGATGAAATCAGCCCCACACACTGGAGTCTCTATCTGGTTATGGAAAGATACCTGCCTAAGTTACACTAACCAAACGCATGCCACCAACCCCCGTACAAGTCTATATTCCTGTTAACCCACAGAGAGTAACTGCCATCTTGTTACTAACTCCTAAGAACCCCTGCCTTATTTCTTCTTGGATATGCTTTCCACTTAGTAGGTTTCCTAGGACTTGTGTCCAGCACCGTCCATAGGCTGATCCACTTCTTCTCCTAGTGCCAATATCAGATCACCTTCATCAGTATGTGTGTGTTCTGTGCATTCAATTGTTTCTGTAAGGTGGTTGTTTACATGTCAAATGTTATCTGATATGAACCTCCCGTTCCTGAAAAAGAGAGAGGTGTACAGACAACAATGGTAAGAAGTGAAAAGAAAGGGAAAACCCAAACTTATATGCACTTTCTTCGTGGTTCTATTTGTTTGAATTGATTAGGACTTCATATGCATAGAGGGTTGGTGTAATTAGTTTCCTGGATGCTTCTCTTGTTAAGTAACATAGCATTTACTATTTAAGTTTTGTAATATGAATGTAATCTATCTGTGCCTTAATTTGTAGTTATCTTCAACAGCGTACTTTAAAGGATTCTTCTTTTACATATGAGGTATTTCTAGTTCCTTTTATTCTAATACATTTTTTTTTTGTCTATATAACCCTGTTTTATGTCCAATCTCTTGGAACTTTGTTTTAGAATTTTAGATTCTAGCTTATTGTCTAGGGAATATTA
>Ga0209389_1004049_pt1 | contig 12047 bp, 3 predicted proteins | sample CowpearedBW_FD_187526 | JGI IMG/M metagenome (GOLD analysis project Ga0209389, IMG submission 187526) | Root nodule microbial communities of legume samples collected from California, USA - Cow pea red BW (SPAdes) (version 2) | ecosystem: Host-associated > Plants > Roots > Nodule | place: USA... | reverse complement strand
TATGCATCATACAGTTAAAAGCATTTTCATCATCTCACATCTATGTAATCAACCAAACATGTTATGACTCTCATTCAATACACTACGACTCGACTCGACTCATCCGAATACGTATAACTCGGTCGAATTCAGCGGATGCTTGCACTTGTGGTGGATACCTCTGCTCGATCCTCAACCGCTCGATCCTGAGCTATGTGTTACCAGTGTTACGATGAATCAAAATCTCTCCCACCACAAGGTTAGCCCTTAATGAGTTTCAGGCCTCCTACTACTCCCACCACAAAAGTCAGTCCGCTCTAAGTGAGACTAACTGGCTCCTCGGAGCGTCAGGATGCAACCTTACCTTGAATCCTTACTAGTTATACAGATGGGGCACCACCATGAACACCCACTAGCAGGGGCCATGGAATTACGTCCCGACCACTGAAGCGCGACCCCGTAGGTCTCACCTAGAGACCCCAAGGAATTTATACGCTGACACGGACCAACATTCATAATTCAGCAATAAGAGAATATTAAAATCATATTTACATTTCCATACCAACCCCTGAGATTAATTCCTCATACGCGTCAGATTTCGAATCCATACCTCTGATCATCACCACCCCATGAGTCTAGGGTCTCATCTCATATTAATCACGTATCCCTTTAGTTCCAACCCATTCATTCATTTCACATGTCAATATCATATCCAACCCGTCATACGTCGTTCATAACTCATGCCAAAACATGCAAAATATTCTATTATATACCTGTCCATCGTCACACAATCATACTCAACCAAAACAGATCAATCGGGAAACATCAAACATCCAAATCACAGCACTGCCTCGCCCAGCATCTCGCTCAGGCTGAGGGGCCTCGCTCAGGCGAGACGTGCTCGCTCAGGCGAGCCTCCCCCTCGCCTAGGCGAGAGCACAAAAACAAGGGCATGAGCAACACGGGATCTCGCTTAAGCGAGATCCCTCTCGCCTGGGCGAGTTGCCTGCTCGCTCAATAGTTAAGCGAGTCGCCTGGGCGACCTTTCGTGCAAAAACTTAGGCGAGCTCCCTGTTTCATCTCGCCTAGGCGAGTTGGACTCGCTTGGGCGAGATTAACAGGTCTCGCCACTGTTCTTCACTGTACAGCCATGTTCTTCATCCAAACTACTCATGCAAAACACTCTAACATATCAGAACGAAATATCACACCATAAAATCAGCAACCAACTCGTACACGGTTCAGAATAATGACTCGAAACTAAAACCCTAACTTCCCGTACCTGGAAAGCGGCTTAACAGAACTTCGACGCGGGACCTTGGAGCACGGCAGTTCGAGAGACGGGCTGGAAAACTGGCGGAACGACTGAACAGTAGCAGAACAACGTTATTATGGAACCTTAAGTGAAGGAATACAGAAAATAGCTCTTACGTGGAAAAGGCATGAGATTGGGGATCACTTACAAGGAGCAGAAAACAAAAACGGAGCTTGAGCGGACTTGTTCGAGATGAAGAAACGAACCCTAGCAGAGCTCTTTTTGGTGAGAGGGTTGACGGCTGATTTCTGAAAGAGTGAGTGTGAGATGGGATTAGGGCAACATAGCAGGGTTTATATACGTTGGGCCAACCTTTAGGCCCACTTACAAGGGCAGCCCACCAACTCTAGAGCAGAAAAGAAATGGGGCCTTACAAGTCGGGTTGGCTCACCAACCCGCAAATAAAGGGTCATACAAGTATTTTTTGTTAAGTTGGATTTTATATTTGGGTCATGTTAGGTTATTTTTATAGCCAACACAAATAATTTGATATTTTTTTATTTTAGTTTGTATTAAAGTTTATTTAGATTTTAATTATAGTTATAATTTAGTTTTGACCAAAAAAAAAATTGTAGCTTTTTTAATTAAATGAGTCCGTGAGCCGAGCTGCTTAACTCGTCAAGATGGGTCGGGTCGAGTTAAATTTTTTGGGCTCACTAATAAGTGAATCAGGTTGGGTTGACTCACTAAATGATCAACCCGTGGCGGGTCGAGCCACCAGGATAAATTATGTAAAATATATAATAAAAGTATAACTTATGCTTAAGACTTAAAAACTAAATTATAATTATTAAATATAACATAATAATTGAATATATAATTTTTCAATGTATCATATTAAAAAAATTAATTAATAAATTAAATAATTAAAATTACAAAATTGTTAATAATACAAAAACCCATAACCCACCCATTAAAATTTTCAAAGTACCTAAAACAATGAATTCAGACTAATATTAGCAAACCTAATAGCACCCGCTCCCATGATTCATGTGATGAACCTCCGCGGTTGCACGGATCCATACCAACATTAATGTCTCTGTTTTGGTTTTTTCTAAATATTGTCTCCAAAGTATCTTCATCTTGCTTCAACTATATTTTAATCAACTTTACTTTATGATCATTTGTTTCAATTCCAAATATAAGAAAATTATATTTTTTATTTGACTTTAGTTTAACATAAGATTCGAAAAAAAAAAGTAATTCACTATTTCAAAATTTATTTTCAATCGTTTTTTCCAGATTTTATTACTATAAAGTTTAAAAAAATTTCTTACAAAATTATTGATAAGTGAAAATTTGTTAAATAGAAATCTTCTTGGTTCTGCATAATTACTGCCATATTTACAATATAATTTTATTATCACAATTACAAATAATTATATAATATTATAATATTAAATTTACTGTGCAGATTTATTATTATGTTTTTCATAACTATAAAGCATATAATGACAAATATAAATTGTAATGCAATTAAACGGTAAAACAATCCTTCAAAAGTCATACTTATAAATGTCGGTTAATTATCAATTAACTTAAAGACAAAGACATATGATATTATATTTGGATAAAATAAACATTTTCGTTTTATTCCTATTTTTCAAACTAAAAACTAAACCAAATATTTTTCAGTTAGTATGTTTAACGAGTTCAATGTTATACCCACACTTTAAACCAATATTACTATTTAATTTTCTATACAATTTCTTAGGTGCTAAAAACTATTTAAACAATATTTAAGTGCTTGATTAAGTAATATATTTGTCTATGTAGTTGCACCAGTTTCTTAATTAATAGCCATTTAAATTTATTAAGTTAAACATTATATATATATATATATATATTTTTTTTTTTTTCCTAAATTTGAACGACCGTTAACCTTAACATTGCCTTGACACATTATAATTCTAGTACCAGGAGTTACAGTGTTTGTGAAATTAGTCTAGGATTTTTTATTTTATTTTTGTAACCAGGAAATGTATAAAAAGTTATTCTAGTACTAAGTTATTGTGTCAATGACATTTATTTTTAAAAGTGTTTAATTATTAATAAACTGTTGATATTTTGTTGCAAGTTTTAAGAACTTAACAATCAAAATTTCAGTAAAGTTATAAGGATTATTTCATAAAATACTTTAGCCTAAGTTTTTAAACTGTTACTTTTGAGCTTATTCATCTATGCCAATGAGGTTACTAAACTTTGTCTTATCATATTTAATTTGGGGTATGGGACATGTGTATGTGTATATGTAAAAATAAAACATTATAATTGCATATAATTGTACTCTAGTGGGCAAGGTCACCCGAGTCAATTATCAGATCATAGACCATCTATTTTTGCATCATAACACTATTTTTGTGGTGTGGATTTCAAGATTTTAATAGATAATTCGTAAGTATATTTATAAACATTTTATGAATGTCTTCATACCTATTTGATCTGAAATACTCGGATACTTAATTTGAAATACTAAGATATATACGTACATTAGAAACAAGTGTTCAAGGTATTCTGAATCAATATTTCTAAAAATATTATTTTTACTGCAGAGTTTGAATATACTAATATGATATAATAATTAATTATTTAAAAAAATTAAAGGATAACATAATATTTTAATATATTTATATTTATTCATCTATAGATTCAAGAAACATATAAATACATCACACAAATTTTTCTTTATCACTTATTATTTCTTTGAGGGTAAGCAACCCATGTTAATGTTTAGTTAGCAGAAAATATGAATCTGCAACAATGAAAGTACAAAGTGCAAAACAATGGTAACATAGCATGAATGATCTGAGAATATTGCAGAACAAAGTGCAAAACTTGTGAAAGAAAAGAAAAAGAAAGAATAAAGAAAAGCAACACTTGTCATCACATAGCAATGGCCCTTGTCAATGACAACTTAAAAACAGTTTTTGACTTGCTTTTGTTTCATCTTCTCTCTGTGCTTTATTTTACGAAGATCTATGAAAAGTTGCACTGGTAACGAATTTTCATGAATATCGTGGGCCATTCTTTATTTTGCATTCCAAGCTTTCACTTTAGTTTCTGGATGGGGCAAATTGGTTTCACTTCCCTTACCTACTTTGTTCCTCTCTGTACCTGCACAACTACTGTTACCATTAAACACCGCTAAATTAAGCTGCATGCTTTCACCATCATACTTCATACCGTTTGAATTTCAAAATACCTTACTAATGCATAAGACTGATACTTAGAAGTGGATTTTAAACCTAATTCAACCATACAAAATCTAATTGTAAAATAAGAATTACACCTACTTATATATTGTGAATTGACCTTATTTTTAGTCGATGTGAGACTTTCAATAAATAAATCTTAATTCTTTTGATTGTGTAAGATCTATTGTGTCATTTATCGAATTATTATTGGACCATTCATTAATTTCAAATTCAAAATGTATATCTTTCGATTTTAAATAGTATATGTGAATTTTATAAGTTTAAGTTAAGTTTATAAAATCTCTTAAAAAAAAAACTGGTTTGAGTGTAGACGTGTAAAAGGATAGGCTTTATGAAAAAGCCTGATGCAGACATTGTTTCCTAGTCCCTGCAAAAGATACCTCATCGTAGAGAAGGAATATTTATTGTGACAACGAAAATGTCTGCCGATGAAATTGGTTTATGCATATAAGTATCAGTAACTCCACATGGATAACACAGCACACTTTTTCATCAACAAATGGACATTTATCACAAGCTCTGATTCTAGATTGTACACTGACAGTCATCAAACTAATATACTGTAAAGGTAATTATTCGTGTAAGAATGAAACGAATATGTTAATATTCTGTCTATGTCATAACGAGCAAAGTAGGACTATGAAACAGGATCAGTGGTTGTTGTTGCATATTCCTCTTCATTCTTTACTCAATTTTCACTTTTTAGGTCATATTAATACATCAGTAACAACGTACGGTAACTGCCACAGCTAAAAGTTCTCTCGCATTTTTCAACTTCACTAAACCAAACTCAACTTTGAATTTCCTGCTTGCGTAGCATTAAATGTTGGATATGTCAATGCCCAAATCACGAAGGCACACAAACTCTAGAATTGAAGTTAGATTAAAACAGAAGTATGGTTAACTAAGACCTACAAATCAAATAAGGAAATTACTCGTTTTAAAGGATTTTCGTGACAATAATATTGTAAGTGGTATCAATTATTCCGTGATAGAGACCAAGTAGACCGGATCACAATCAAATAAATCATGGTGCTTGAGCTTATGTTACACTCTTAAGTAAAAAGAGTTGCACCATGACTGATGATTATAGTTTTTGACCTAGTGGTAAGCGTTCGATCACAATAATGATCGGAGGTTCGTCCTCGTCTATATTTCCTCCTTAAATTTACAGAAAATTGATCTCTTGTTATATTGAGGGGCCAACTTTTGCTTAGGTGAGGGACATTAAATGTTGTTATACTGAGGGGCAACTTGCAAGTAGAAAGTGCTGTAGCCATCATTCTAGTTGCCCACGTTGAAGGCAACTAAACCTACCAAGGAACAGCGTGTAAGTGTCTAAGACAGAGATAGGAACCTGATGGCTCGTGACAACAAAATGGATATGCTTCTTCCCTTCAACAAGGGTAAACTGATTAATTGCAATGCAACATTCACTACGTCTCAGCAAGCACCAACTTTTTCGCCATTAAACAAAATTCTATCTGCACAATATCAGTATACAACATTTTACAACTGTTTTCTAGACCACATACGCAGAGGATAGTGAAAAATAATAAGGCCCTTGTTCGGTTCCTTAGAGTTAATACCTTATTGCCTTATCCACAGGCACCAAATTTAATACCACCGTCAAACATTTAATCCAATCTCATACAGAGGCACAGAATGAAAATGCATTTCATTTTCTTTCACTTCTTCATAACTTCTGTGTCTCTTTCTGTGGATTTTTCGTGATAACTAATTTAATGACAAGTTCAGCTCTTGAAGTAAGGATAACTGCATTAATGGTACTTGGCCAAAAAAGAAGTATAATATTTTGTTAATGATGGAACTTGGAAGGAACATTTAAGGAAAAAAAGATATACGGAGTAGAATTTTAAATGCTTTTAAGACCGATTGAAGAAGAGTTCAAGTACTCTCAGAATTTTGAAAGGTGAAGTTTGAAGATTTGAAAAGAAGATTTAGTCTATGTTGAGCTTTATTATACAATTGAGATGGCAGTTGTTAGAAGTGGTATAAAATTATTTTTTTGATAAAGTTAAGTTATTGTCATTTGAATCATTAAAGGATTCCACGATAGTTACTTAGAGTTTGAAATTTCTATGTTCTCGAACGAGGGAGAAAAAGTAAAGGAAAAATACGTAATTTAATCTAGAGAAAAAAAGAAGATATTTTATCGATTTTCTCTCCCAAATTTCTCATGGATCGTTTTTGTATGAACCAAATAACGGTTTGGAGTTTTTGTATAAACACTATTATAAAAAAAGAAAAATAAAATAACTATTTTATAAATTAAAATTAACTTATTAAAAATTTTAAAAGAAATATTACGTGAGAAAGTTCTTACGAATTAACTCATAAAAAATTTATTTTAATTTTCTTTCTCCCTTAAAAAGAAGGGTTAAATATATTTTTGGTCCCTTAGGTTTTAGTAAATTTTGGAATTAGTCTCTCATCAAAACTTTATACCAATTTAGTCCTTCATCTTTTAAAATGCGTGAATTTAGTCATTTTAACCAAATTTTGTTAAGTTTATTTGACGTTTCAAGCACATTTCAGGATAGTATTTAAGTTAACATTAAAACAAAAATTTGTCAAACAGTATAAATAATTTAAATACTATCATGAAATGCGCTTGAAACGTCAAAAAAACTTAACAAAATTTTGTTAAAAGGATTAAATTCACGCATTTTGAAAGATGAATGACTAAATTGGTCAAAAGTTTTGAAGAAGAACTAATTCCAATTTTCGCTGAAACTTGAGGGAGAAAAACATATTTAACCCTAAAAAGAAATGTGAAAAAGATTACCCTAACATCACTATAACTTTCTTATGGAGCATGTAAATTATATGGCAATTGCTTCCTCCCTCGTAAATTTCATCTCCCACCCCATCAATTTTTTTTTTAAAAGGAAGTAATGATTGACTTCCAAAAAATAATCAGAATTATTTATTGTGTTTCAATAAATAAATTTCAAAATAATGAGGTGTAGGAAAACAATATGCGGTGCAAGAAGTAATTGCCAAATTATATTCATAGGGCTTTAGTTTCCTAGTTTCGAACAGACTATATGAGTTGGGCCTTAAGTTAGTTGGGCAGCTTGTTTTTTTTGTCTAGTTCCATGGTTTAGCAGGTTTTTTTTTTTTTTTTTTAAATGTGAGCGTAATAATTTAATGTTTAACATAATATCTTATTAGTTTGAGTTTTAATACTAAATTAGTTAAGTATCAATTAATTTGATTCTTTTAACTTCAGTGTGTGTCAATTAATTTAGTTTCTAATGCCTGGGATCCCGTTAATTTGTTACGAAATTCAAGATTTAACTTGATTTTATTTAATGAGGTTAGATAATAAATTAATCAATACATAATTTTGAAGATTAAATTAACTATTTTTGTATGTGTGTGTACGACGACTGTAATGGAGATTGAACTAAAAGCTCCATAGAAATTATCCACAATCCCATTACTAAGTAAGCCTTAATGGGTTAGATTGATGGATGAGTTTTAAAATATAGACTAGGTTTTGGTCCATGTTTTTGTTGAAAAATCTCATATAGGTCCTAAGATTTTTTTTAGTCTCAATTAGGTCCATATTTTTTAAAATGTGTAACAATTATGCCATTCCGTTAGTATATAGTTAATGGTGTTAAAGATGTGCCACGTGTCAGCTCCACATTTTTTTGAATTTTTTTAAAATTTTTTAAATTTTTTAAATTTTTTTTTTAAATTTTTTAAAACTTTTTTTGAAAATTATTCATGCCACGTGTCACGTCAATATTGTGCCATGTGTCAAGTCAGTAAGGTGACACGTGTCAAATTATTGTCTGAATCTCAATTTGGTCCATATATTTGTTATTTTTATTACATTTCAGTCCATTTTTGAAATTTTTTTAAATATATTTATTTTAACTTTCTACAAAATTGTTTTAAAATTTTATATTTAAATTTATAAAATTGTTAATTTTAAACCAACTCTAATATTTGTATATAAATTATTTAAAACAATTTTGTAACAAGTTAAAATAAATATTTTAAAATTTTGGGTTAAGTATGTTTTTAGTCCCTAAACTTTGACCCCAAATTGGAATTCGTCCTATATTCATTCATTTTTAAATTTTGGTCCCTAAACTTTAAAAATGAATGAATATAGTCCTTTTAACCCAATTTTGTTAACTTTTTTTTAAGTTTCGAACGCATTTCTCAGTAAATATTGAGCCGAGAATGTGTCAAACGGAATAAACAACTCCAATATTAACATTAAACACATTCGACATGTTGAAAAAAGTTAACATAATTGGGTTAAAAAGACTATATTCATTCCTTTTTAAATTTTAGGGACCAAAATTTATTAAAGTTTCGACCAGGGACGAATTTCAATTTTTGACCAAAGTTTAGGGACTAAAAACATACTTAACCCTAAAATTTTAAAACAAAATATAAAATAAACTTAATATTATTAAAATGTTTAATAAAAATATCATTATAAAATTTATATAAAAGTTAAATTTAATCTCAATTTGGAGAGGATGAAATTGAAAATTAAAAAAAATGGACTGAAATATAATTAAAATAACAAATATGTGGACCAAATTGAGATTCAAACAATGACTTGACACGTGTTACCTTACTGACTTGACACGTGGCACAATATTGATGTGACACAGGCATGAATAATTTTCAAAAAAAAAAATTAAAAAAATTAAAAAAAATTCAAAATTCAAAGAAATGAGAAGCTGACACGTGACATATCTTTAACACCGTTACCACCATACTAACGGAATGAGCCTAATTGTTACACATTTTCAAAAATATGGACCTCATTGAAATTAAAAAAAAAAAATCTTAGGACCTATTTGAGATTTTTCAACAAAAACATTGACCAATGGAGTATTTTAACCTATAGACTATTTATGATTTTATGTAAATTAGGATGCCAAGTTAAAAGTAGGCGTATAATTATCTCCCCAACAAAGTTACAAATTAATGTGAAGGGAGATATCATTAGGAATTTACGAAGGAGAAAAAAGGAAATATCTTATAACAACATATGAACCCTTGGAAGAAGATATTCATTTACTTCAATTAAGTTTAAATAAAATTTGCATAATTTAATGTGTTTGCATTGAAGACCGAATGTGACGTGGCAATGTCGATGGACTTGAGTGAGAAGAGAAAAAAATTGACTCAACGTGGAACTCTGCCTAATATTTTGAACAATTTGGTTTATAAAATCAACCAAATATTCAAGCCTCCGCGTTCCCTGGAGTAACCTAACCTACACCACACTTCACTTCACTCATCATCTCTATTCCCTTTTTCCATACTTTTATCTTTTATTTTTAATTCAGAATCCTTTTGAATGCAAGCTGGTAAGTGGGCCTGTAGATTGGGCCTCTGCATGGACCTGGATTTCTCAATGTCAAACTTAGGTCCAAGTTAGTTGTGTTTGTATGGCAGATTAGTTCCTCATTGATTGACCGAAGTGTGAAGGTTTGTGTTGTTTAGTGATGCATGAGTGGCGCCATTTGCGCCTTACTTCACTGTCCACAATGTGCCTTAGCGCGTTTTTTCCATCTCTCCAAAGGATATACATTGTCGCAACGCTTAAAATCATTGCTAGCTAGCTATATTGAAAGTAACACATTCTTAATTTCTTTCTTTCCACTCAAAATCACAATCATCAGAGGTCAAAAACTTAAGCTCTTCAATATTGCAAAAAAAAAAAAAAATCACTCTAGTACATTACCTTAATACTATGTAATGTAACATACCACTCAAACTTATTACCTACAATGTTGTTTTTATGGGACTCAACTAGATCCCATAAAATCTTCTAAGATGCTTCAAGTATCACAATTTTAAGGGATATGTACTTTCCAACTCCAAAGATATTCGTCCTCGAACTCTATAATGGAAGATGTGTCTGCAGAAGATACTTCGATTCCAAAATCAGCCTGATGTATCATATGATAATAAATACTAATGACTATCAACTTATGAGTCAAACATATACCATCTTAGAAGGTCGAGATGGACTCGTCTAGAATGTATAAAGTCGAGGATTGTCTTTGTACTTGTATGGAACAAAATGTATATTTAAACATTTCACTAGCTGGTGTTACATGCATAAATTGGTTCACACTGACGAGGGAAAACGGTGTGTGAGCGGTTGATTAAAGGGTTAAGAAAAATGGATGGACGAATTCACAATTCTTTTTTCCATATCAGGCACCTCAAAAATTCAACTCAGCACAGTAGTAAAGTTTGTCATGTGGTTGCACTTTTAAGACTCGGAATTGAGACTCTAACTATTTTATCTTGGTGTGCTTAATTGTAAATTACGTTATGCTAAAATTAACACTGAAACAATCAATGAGAAAATAATCAATTTTAGGAAAGTAATGCTAAAAGTTTGCACCCATTCCTTAGGCTGTAACAGTGATTAAGACAACAGCTCAGGCACAGTTCAGTTACAAGATTTTTCCAACAGTGTGGCCAAGACACCTCAGTAACAATATGAGTTTTCTAGAAAGAACATGCAGAATATTCTTATATTATTTTTCGACCAGATTCATATTTTTCTGTCTTTTGTTTATGTATGAATTTTTATTTATATATAGAACTGTACATGTTGGACAAAATTAAAATGTAACTGGTTCTTTTTTAGAAAAGAGATGTATGGCACGGGAAGAAAGTGAGGGACAAGGAACCTGCTGCTACATAAATAAGAAATGTTCTTGGTATATAATTTAACCTTTTCTTTTGCGCACAATATAATTCAACCCCTTTTTTATACCATAATGCAGCATGTTACGTTTGTCTGCAGAATCTCTCTTTTTTCGACCCCAATTGCCATGCTTTCATTGAGCATGATAGTAGTCAACATTTTCTGCTCATGTACAGAACAGATATTTGTGAACTCAAATTAAGACTATAGAAGCATGTAAGTTAAAACAAGTTTAGATGCCAAACACGGACTTAACTAATATAATGATAAAGGGTATTTGGAAAAGCACAAGATTAGACCTGCATAATGATAACAACCCTAACAAAGGCTTAACATAATGATACACCACACCAGTAACAGATCCTGTGTTCCTAAATTATGGGTCCACCCAACCCGACAAGCAGAACTCAAAAACCTTCCCTTTGGTCGTTGGACACACTAATCTCCACAACCCACCAACTCCACACCATTTCTCTTAATTGTTGATGTGATCTTACAGAGATCAATCAATCTCACTTCACACCCACACACACTCAAACTAAATGCTTGTTGGACTACAGTATCTTTGTTACATGATAGTAATAATTTAAAAGAAATCAAATATAGGCCCCTAGGAAGCAAAAGAGTTGAAAATGCCAAGGACAAATCTTCACCAAAACCAAGCACTTCTTCTTCATCATCCTTGTCTTCTCTCTCAATGAGTTAAATCCCGATAACTTGTGTTCTGTCCTAGAACAAGTGAACAACCACTGTACAGAAGCTTGTTACTCTTACCCTCTAATCCTAAAACTTGCGCGGATAAATATAT
>Ga0209389_1004038_pt1 | contig 12056 bp, 5 predicted proteins | sample CowpearedBW_FD_187526 | JGI IMG/M metagenome (GOLD analysis project Ga0209389, IMG submission 187526) | Root nodule microbial communities of legume samples collected from California, USA - Cow pea red BW (SPAdes) (version 2) | ecosystem: Host-associated > Plants > Roots > Nodule | place: USA... | reverse complement strand
TGAAAATTATGAAATTTTAAGCTAAAAAAGATGAAAGAATATGGGACAATTAAGAAATAATCAAACAAATTATTAGTACTGTTAATATGATAAAATTGTTGGAAAAGAAAATTACAAATTCTATATTTTTTTATCAAATTTTAGTAATTGTGCGAAGGAGATACGAAACATACGTTGTTTTGTTAAAAAAATGTCTTCGATGATTCTAACAAAAGTGATAATGTGTTGTAAGTACATGAGCAATAAACGGTTAAAAATATTTACTTTATATGGTCAGATGCAAAATGTCACAAATGTGATCATTTGAGACATATGTAAAAAGAAATGCAAATCTAAATTTTTCAGAAAGATATTAAAATTGTAGAGGATGAATAAGAGAAACTATTTTTTCCAATCTTACGTGTTACAATTAACAAAATTTCAAAAGGTAACTTATGAACAGTAATTATACAAACCAAATGACATATGATAAAAAATCTCAACAATTTAGAACGGAAAAGAACTTAACGTGAAAGATAAGAAACACAATAACAATTAAAACTCATTTAGGTGTCAAATTAATTTTTAATATTTAATATTCCAAAAAATTACTCAAGAAAGATTATAAAGTGTTCTTTAAAAGTAAATCCAATTATCTTGTTATTATTCTAATATCAGTAACAAAATATATAACTTAACATATGTTAATGAATATTCTAATTTATTTTACCGAGATATATGAATAGCAACTAATTCTATAAAATACCTACTTTATAATTATTAATATTTTTTATCGTATATGTTACAAAATTTTATTACACGAATTTTTGAGTTCTTATTTTTTGGATTAAATATATATAAATAACTATTTTTAAGCGTTAGTTATGATTCATATCATATTAAAAACAAATGAGGAGATCACGGAGTTGTTATGTTATATATTGTATACTCTTTTAATAATAACATATACAGTAATATAGAAATCTTAATTCCGTCACATATATTAGCTATGTTATCTCATGATAGAGATTGAAATATAGAGAAAAGAAAAATGTGAAAGACTAAAATGGGCACCTTTTTTATTTAGAATGAGTTATATATGATTTTGGTCTTTTAACTTTTAGTGAATTTTAAAATTAGTCTATTTTAAAATTTTGAATTACTTTGAATTTAGCTTTTTTAATAAATTTTTGTTAAGTTTATTTGACATTTTAAGCGCGTTTCATAAATGTATTTGACTTAATATTAAAGAAAAAAGTGTTAAACAATATAAACAACTCAAATACAATCCTGAAATGCATACAAAACATCAAATAAACCTAACAAAATTTGATTAAATGGACTAAACCTACATATTTCGAAAGACGAAGAACTAAATTAGTCCAAAATTTTGAAATGGACTAATTGTAAAATTCACTTAAAATTAAGGGATCAAATAGTTATTTATCTCGATTGAAAACATTAAAAACATATAAAAGTAAAAAGTGATGAAGAAGATGAATGTAAGTTATTAGACAAAGAATGAATAATTAGTTGGGAAATATTTTAAAGAGAAGATAGGTTTGAAGGAAGTGGAAATGATGTTGATAATACATTAATGATTAATTTAAATAAATAAAAATGTGAATATGGGTCAATGAAACATATGCGATTCTGAACATCTGAACGTAAAAGCAAAAACACCGAAAGGCAAAGGAGAAATAAAAAAATGGAAAAAATGAAGAGAAGAGGAAAAAAAGTGTTGTAAATCCACACAATCTGACTGGGTTCAAACGTCACTGAAAATCAACGATAGGTTATATGTCAAATCATTGAAAGATGCAAGTGGACGACTCAATCTCAAAAAGATATCATCATTAAAACTATACAATAATTCTCCATCACAAATACAATAACCACTTAAAACTAATTAATACTCATCTTATCATATAAATAATAGTAATACAATAAAAGAAAGAGATAAAAAATTATATGAAAGTGTAAAATTAGGTATACAAATAAGAACACTTGGATATGGATACAAATATAAAATTAGGGCAAGCTGAGTGAGTCCCATTCTGCTTTTGGGTTTTGTTTATTTATTCCTTATAGTGGCGATTGAAAACTGTTAACACGTTAAAATCAATTATTATATAAAACATGACAAGTTGCTAGATGAATAAAGACCTTAAGAAATCTTTTTTCTTACAAAAGATGACATTAAAAAAACTATTAGATAAACACCGTTAAATTTTTTTACTTCTATCAAATACTTAATAAAAGCTAATGTTTTTTATTTTTTTATTTTATTTTTTAAAATGAAAATATAATATTATTGTGTAGGTGTAGAGTAAAAATGAATGTTTCCTTACATCATCAACCAAATTATTAAATATATTATTATTATTTGTTAAAATTCAAGATTTTTTTATACTTTTATTTTCTGTTGAAATCCTAATCAATGCTACTTGGACACTGTGATGACGAAGAAGCAAAAGCCTCCTTTTTTGGACCTTAATTTCATTAATCGTTGAAGTTAAATGTGATGAACAACGACGATCTATTAATATGATTAGAAATTCTATTTCAAATAGAAATAATTTATATTATATAAACAAATTCAAATTTTATATTACAAAATCAAATTATAAAATAAATTTTGTACTTATTTTGTATACTATAAATTTGTTTTATCTTTAATTGATATAAATACAAATTTCAACTTCCTGATTTTATTGAATTAAATTAAAAAAAGTTACTTATTAAGAAAACTTGGACATAACTTCGGTGTAACCTCCATATTACAAAGATATTGGAATGCATAGAGAATACAGATAATTACACCGTTTTAATCGTAATTTTAATTATTCACATTTATTGTTACTGAAACAAGATAAGTTAAATAACACATGGGATCACAAGTTTATTGTCATTAATAATTAAGACGCGTTATATAAACAAAAATTGTAGTCCAAACTTATATATTTATCAAGTATCTTTTAATATAAGCGTAATAATTTGAAACCAGAAAAAAATGAAAATTATTCTTTTTAATATTTGAATTTAGATGGAATATTATCCACACTAATATAGTTTGTTAGATTTTATAGGTTATTTTCAACAATACCCCTACATACAACTAATAGTAATTAATATAGTACCACTCAGTTCATCTCTAACGAATTTACTCACAAAGATTTAGTTAGGTAAAATAAAATTAAAAACAAATATCTCAAGTATTAAATATTTTTTAATCAGTAAAAATAGTTAACTTAAAATAATTATGGAGTGAAATGGTTTAGTTAGTGTATTTATTAGTGGGACAGGGAAAGACAGAAACTTTGGGGATTGAATTACGTGTCAATAATATATTGGATGTTAGAGGCCCTAGGATTTTCCACTTTGAAATATCTGCTTATTTTCTGAATATTCTATCTTTCATTCGACACTAATATTCACACTTTTTCCTCCATCAATATCAAACATCAATCATTATGATCATTATTAAATACTCTAATCAACTTCGACTAATATAAGGTTACTCTTTCTGTTTACTATATAATACCAATACTTTTAAAAGTAAAATCACTTCAATCTCACTTTTCTCCTAAATTATGATCGTAATATATAAGGTTAACTTTTTAATTAACATATAAATTATTTAAAACTTTTTACATTTAACTTCAGAAAAATCTTAATTAGAAAAAAAAAATTATTCCATAGTGTTGTGGTGCTTATGTAAATACACGTGTCGGTAAAGGAAAATCGAATTTACGAGGAGAAGCTATATTTTATTCTCCAAAATGAAGAGGCGGCTCAAATTTTTAATACAATTATTATTAAAATTAAAATTCACCAAAATGCAGAGTAGGTTCACACTTCTAGACACTTCTATGCGTTAATGCTGTGTTCCTGTTATTTATTTTTTCTTTAATATTTTTTTATTCTCTTTATCTCTCTCACTATTTTTTTTTATATTTTTTAATTCGATAGAAATTGAAAGAAGATTCCTTCGCCGACCTATTTCTTAAAAGGGATTTGTTTCGTTCAATCACTAATTACTAATTACTGTACATGCGTAAGCCCATTAACCATCATCCACCTTCACATAAAGTAGACTTCGTTAAGGAATTAATTATTTTAATGCTTCATTACTAATGTTATTATTTTAAATACTCAAATCACTTTATTTTATTGTTAGAGACCACAACAGTTTTCGATTAAAATATAAAATCCAATCTTCAAAACATAACGTACCGCTTTTATTTCATCACCTAGGTTTGGGTTTATTTTAAAATTGTGAAATCTAAAGTGGAGCAAGTGCTATCCAAGAACAATTTACCTTATTTCTTATATTCATAAAATGGGAACAATTAGGGGAAAGAATGAGTGTGAAGATAAAAGATTGGAAGAAAAAACAAGATAAAAAGATGCTGTAGAGTACTTAAGTTCATTTAATAAATGAATCTTGATAATGTTACTTGAACATTTAAATCACTTTTATTAACGGAATGTGAATCATAATATTAGAAAAATATCTTCCTAGTAAAAATAATAAATCAGAACACTAAATAAGGTAAAAAAAATAATGATAATCAAGATCTTATTACTATGAAAAGGAAGGATTATTATACATTAAATTAAATATGGACACGACAATGAAGAAAAATGTAACACGCTAAAATATCTAATTTAAATTTCCATACACCTTGACTAAAACATTAATATTTTCTCTTATCATTAACCATTTATTAATAAGTTTGAGTTTGTAAATAGATTCTGTTTTTTAGAAATTGTATTATTAACTCAAAAGTTGAAACCTCACGAAGGATCTTAACTTTAAAATTTTCCTTATAAATTATTGATGCTTTTAAATCAAAGCCTCGACTAATATTTTTCTTTGAGCTGTACCCTTATTCAAATTAAAGGATTCTAACTTATAATTAGTTACAAATTAATTGTTAGGAAAAATAATAGAAAAAGCGCGGCCAGCACCTTCACCCTCCACACTCTCACTCGTCTCTCCATCTTTATTTTCTAAATCCAAATTATGAATATCTCTAAATTAATAACTAAAATAATTCTTTTTATAAATTAATTTTTAAATCGGTTACTAACATTATTTATCAAGATTTTTGCTACTAAATAATTTGGTCTCTAAATTAATTTTTAATTGAAAAATTGGTTTTTATACATATTTTAGTCACTAAAATTATTAATCATTATTTAAGAGTTTTTTTATAGTGATATTTTCTTGCATCAATAATTATGAGGTCAAATTTTCTTTTAAATTTTTTGGTGTTGTCACCTTCTGGACATAATATTTTAAAAATATTTTTAATATATTTTAAAATATTAAAATCAGTGTTCATAAGTATATTTTGAAGACATCGCAGAAAATTAACACATGAAAACCAATAATAATCCAAATTTCAGCAATCATACACATTATAATTATAATATATAAAGTTATTAAAACATGAATACTAAATTTTATAATTGACATGCTTGTCTGTGGTATGTATGTATTTAAAGGCAGGAGGTAAATTTGTTATCCATTAATAGGTTAACTTAGTTTTCTTTCATTCTATTATAATTGTAATTTTCAATGGCGACCGATCTGTATTCCTAAAGTAACATTCAATCCTTGTACGAGGGAAGTATAGTTGTATTGTATTGAATATATATAGAACAACTGATTTCTAATTTGTTTTAAAATTATATATAAATTATTTTTAACTATTAAATATACTTAAAATAAAATATTTAAATTAAATTTTATTACGAATTTATATTGAATGCACATTTTCTAGGAAAAATGACAAAGTAGATTTTAACGATGAAATGTAGCTTTCACTACAAAAATAAAGAATGAGATTTAGAAGGCGATCGTACCACGTCCATTTCATGACAGATGTCAGAATAAAAATCCTTCTCCTTATACCATTTTATTTATTATTTAAATACGTAGTTTCTCAATTTTAAACCAAAACAATAACATTTCCAATCCATTTTTTTTACATTACAGTTATGGGTTCTGAATATTTGGAGACTTAAGAGTGAGAAATAAACATGGGAGAGACAAAGATGTTGCCATAAATAAGATTTTTGTATTTAGTATTCGATTATATTGATATCTAAATCAATTTCAAAGTAAATAAAAAAGTATGAGTGAATATTGAGAAAATAAAATAAAATAATTTTTAAATAAAGAACCGACAGGTAAACAAAATGTTTATAACGATTGAATGATGTTTGTGATCTGAGTACTAAAGCCTTATTAATGTCAAAAGTAATGATTTATTCTCAACACATGCAATTGATATAGACATCTGATGTTGAAATGTGAAGTCCATTGCATGTATAAATTTCTGAAAGAGTAATAATATTACAATACGATACGTTATAAGTATTTTAAATTATGAAAATAATAAAAGTTGTATTTAAATTAAAAGGTCTTATAGTTAATTAAATATTTAATACTTTATTTTATCGTATTATTTATCTTATTCCATATCTCTTATTTTTTCAGTAAACTAGAACGTTGCATTAATAACTTTTTAGATTGTATATTAATATCTGATTTTTATATTCACAACAGTCACCTTGTGAAAGTACACCTTGTAATTTTATTTTTTTTAACAATTAGGGAGATTATTAGTGTAGGGGTTTGATTATCGCAGTGTCATTTTTCACATAAATTATATGTTATTTTCATTTTCATATGTAATAGTTATATATTTTTTTAATTTTCATGTTTCTCTATGAAAATTAAGAAAAAAATCCACATCTATTACATATAAAAATAAAAATGAAATATTTTTTTTCTTAATTTTCATATATATATATATATATATATAATATTTATATTTATATCCATTAATCATCTCCAGTTATTTATTGGAATAAATAGGAGAATTTAACTTCTGAAATATTAAACATCTCGCTTCACTTTTATCATAAAATTTTAGTGATTAATGTTTGTACAAAGATTTTGATAATTAAACTAGAAAGATTGAATAGTTTGAAGTATGAATTAGTCATAAGAATTTCGCATCTAACACAAAACCTTTAAGCTTTAATGTTTATACATAGCACTCAACTTTTTTATTTCTACCCTTTTAACTCATACTTGTAACAAATAATTAAAAATTTTCATTAAAACTGGGAGGAATATGAACTTGTGATGACTGTTTAAAAGAGAAGAATATATGGGAAAATAAAAAGTATAGAAGTATATGTGGGTATTTCATGTGTTTACATTTTTTATAGTAAAAAAGTAGTGAAACTTTTAAGAGATTAATTGTAATGTTTTAAAAAGAAAGAGGGTGCCGAAACCTTGGATCTAGTTTAGGTAGCGAGGAAAACAGTGTTTGTGATGTAGGTTGGTGGAGATGCGCATTGCGTTGTGTCAACTAACTCACCAATCAAACACAGAAGAATCTTTTTTCAATTTCGCGGCCTCAACTTGGATTTTAGAATATATTATCACCTCTTTTTCTTTTTCTTTATTTAAAAAAAAAAGAATTAAGAAGTGTCTTCTATTGGTAAATTTAAATAATGTGATATACAGTATCTATATATAGTATGTATGAATATGAATTGTAGAAACATGGATTTGGCCAAAGAAGTCGTGCCCTTTACGCAAGTTCGCATTCATCTCTAGTTTGCTATGCTGTTGCCACGTGGCGCCGAGAGAGGGAGTGAGTGAGAGTGAGGCACTCCTACTCCTACATTCTTCCTGGTTATGATCTCCCACTATTATGCAGCCGCTTCTGCATACTTTTATTATTCTTTATTTATGTCAAAATCCTCATATATAAACCCTAATTTTATATTCAAAATTACCTACCTTTCCATGGATTCTTTTATATCATTGATTAAACAAACAATTACTTTCTGATGTATTTACTGATATATTTAAATTTAACTTCATCTTAATACGATATATGCATCTAAGTACAATATTAGGTACTACATATACAACTATAAGAAATAGTTTGTTTCAAAAGTTGTAGGTGAGTGTGATAATTAATGAGTATTGGTCAAAAGGGTGTGTATAATTAACACTGCTCCTACATGTATGTGTTTGGGTGCCCCACTGTTTTGAATTCATGTTTATACACGTTGCTTTCAGCAGTTGATTTTTTTAGTTCTTGTTCGTAATACAGGAAGCAGCTAAAATATGTATAATACAGGAATATAATTAGTTTACAGCGGCGAGTAAGGGGGGAGAGATGTGCACATAAATCAATAATTAAACACCGGCCACTGTGAGAGAGTAAGGGTCCCACTGCAATTCATCAAATTTTCCATTTCTGTTCATTCCCTTCTGTGTATATATATATAAAAGCCTTGTGGATGGGTGCCATGTTTGAGTTGTGTTGAGGTCGATCAGGTACTTCTTTTCTGAAGCAATCCATCCAATAAATTTTCCTTCTTTTTCAGTCTTCGTCTTCGTCTTCCTCCCTAACGAACACCTTGATCGGGTAAGAACAGCATGGACTATGGGGGATTGGTGCAAAATTGTGGGTTTGGGAGCTTGTGGGAGTGTGGTTCGGCCTCGGAAGAGGATTCGATTGAGGAGGTGCTGGCAGAAGGTTGCTGGGTGGAAACGAGTGTTGGGGGCTGCGAGGCTCAGTACATGGGAAGTTCAGAGGCGGAGATGGAGGTGGAGGTGATGAGGAAGAGATGGTGGATTGGACCCAACAAGGCTAATTCCTCCGTCAAAGACAGACTGGTGGTGGCTGTGTGTTGTCTCAGAGAATGCACAAAGAACTCGAACCTCATGATTCAGGTGTGGGTTCCATTACGCAGGGGTCTTGTGGCTGGGCCTGAGTACCTCGCCAGAAATTTAGATGAGTGGGTTGCAGCTGAGATGAACATGAACGTGAACGTGAACAGCGCAAGGGACGTGAGCGTTCGGTTCTACAGAAGCCAGGAGTACCCGCGGCTTCCTTACTACGTGGAGCTTCCTGGTTCTTTAGCACTCCCTGTGTTCGAAAGAGGCACCGACACATGCCTCGGTGTCATCCAGATTCTAACGCCTCCCTGCGACACCATCAACTATTGCCCGCAGCTTCTTAACAATAATCTTCTCTGCAATCCTTTTCAGGTACTTCTTCTTCTTCTTCTTTAACTATTTCATGTTTAGTTTCTGGCACACCATAGCATGGCATGTTTAGTAACGCAATTGGAACAGGCATTCGAGGAGGTGTACGAAGCAGCGGTGAACGAGATTGTGGAGGTGATGAGGTGTGTGTGCAGAGCGCAGAATGTGGCATTGGCTCTCACATGGGCTCCGTGTTGCATCCAGCAGGGAGGGAAGTGTGGTGGGTATGGGCATTCCACGGAGAATCACCTGTCAACAGTGGAGAGAGCGTGTTTTGTGGGAGATGCACAAGTTCTGGGCTTCAAGGACGCTTCTTCTCTGCATCATCTCTTGCGAGGACAGGGAATCGTGGGCACGGCCTTCACAACGGCCAAGCCCTGCTTTGCGATCGACGTAGCCGCCTTCACCAGAGCGCAGTATCCTCTGTCTCACCACGCCAATATCTATGGCCTGCACGCTGCCGTCGCCATTCCTCTAAGGAGCCTCTACACCGATTTTGTCGTCGAGTTTTTCCTTCCTAAGGACTGCCATGAGAGGGAACACCAAAACCACTTCCTAAACTCCATATCCCTGCTCCTTCAGCAGTCTTGCCGGACCCTGCATGTTGTCATGGGGGATGAGTTCACGTTGCCCCCGCCGCCACCGCCGCTGCCACAGCCGCAGCAGCCGTACATTAATAACAAAGAGGAGATGGTTATGAGTGAGAAATCGGAATCCCAGTGGCAGGCAGAAGCGTGCGGGTCTTGGATCGCGCACATGATGGAGGCCCAGGCCCAGGAGCAGAAGGCGAAAGGGGTGTGCGTGTCGTTGGAATACCTGGAAGAGGCGAAAGAGGAGTTCAAAGTGACAGGCAAGTGCAGGTGGGAGAGTGGCAGCGTCGGAGCTTACGATGCGGTAGAGTTACAGGAGCAGCAGGTGTTCGGCGATGAATCTCAGACTCAAACTCAAACTCAGAATTTTGGTGGGCGACGTGGCAGAAAGTCCGGCGAGAAGAGGCGTACGAAGGCGGAGAAGACTATCAGTTTGCCAGTTCTGAGACAGTACTTCGCCGGAAGCCTTAAAGATGCGGCAAAGAGCATCGGAGGTGAGATACACATATATGTATATATTCATCATCATCATCATCGTTCCATTACGTTGTATTGATTTATTAACGAATGGACGCATGCATGCATGCATGCATGCACAACGCGTGTGCAGTGTGTCCGACAACTCTGAAAAGGATATGCAGACAGCACGGGATCACGAGGTGGCCATCGAGGAAGATAAAGAAGGTGGGGCACTCTCTGAAGAAGCTTCAGCTGGTGATCGATTCGGTGCAGGGTGCAGAGGGTGCCATACAGATCGGTTCCTTCTACAACAGTTTTCCAGAGTTGAGCTCTGCCACCTCTCAGTCGAAGAACAATAACAGCAGCAACAACAACTCCTCCTCCTTGTACGGCCATTCGCCACCGTCATCCTCCTCTCCCTCCACCGTGCCTCCTCAACAGCAGCACTTGTATTTCAGCACTCCCAACGTCTCCCAAACGGGTCTCCGGGTGAAGGCTACTTTTGGGGATGAAAAAATCCGGTTCAGCCTGCAACCGAAGTGGGGTTTCAGAGATTTGGAGGTTGAGATCGGAAGGCGTTTCAATGTGAAGGATGTGGGGAAGTTGGTGGTGAAGTATTTGGATGATGAAGGAGAGTGGGTTGTTTTGGCCTGCGATGGTGATCTTGAGGAGTGCAAAGACTTGCACACAACCTATGAGAGCCGCACCATTAGACTCGCCCTCTTTCAAGCTTCTCCTTAACCTTCATTATTCCCAACCATTTTATTTATTTATTTCCTTCAAATGCTAACATTTCCATCAACAATCTCTTCCTTCTCTCCATCATTATCTTCTATCTCCAACTATGTCTACTCAATCGTTTCATTTTCTCATGAACTAATTAATATCTGCTACATAACTAATAAGATGTCACCATTATGCATGCATCAAGTTTAACACAGGTTACTAAATTTTATGAGTATCGAAAACCACTCTGTACTTTTCAATAATTTTAACTACAAATAAAAGGTGGGTCTTTCTATTTGTAGAATTCAGCTTACGACAACTCGAGCTCAACTATTTGAGTTAGATTCCCTTAAATAGAAATCTTTATTTGAATGTAATATTACTGCAAAAAAAAAAATGGAAATGATATTTAGACTTATATTTTGAACTTACTTTTAACATAGTGACGTGTCAATCAATTTTCTTATTTAAAAATTTATTTTATTTTATTTTTTTAAAATTAAAACACGTGTGGAAGAAGATGAAGAAGAGGTTCAACAAATAGAACCCATGGTTTTCTCATTTGGAAGAGAGCACTGCAACTTGAGAGAAGAGAGAAGCAATGCCTCGCGATGTCATCGAACAGAGAAGTAGGGTCTGAGGTTTGGGTTCTCAACGGCGATGGGTGGTGGTAGTTCGTTTTGACTTTGTTCTTTGTTTCACTCTCACAATCGCCAATGATTCATTTTCGTTCAAATACCATACGTGATTGAAATGTTTGTGGTTGGTTGTTTTGTGGGTGAGTTGTAGGGCTTCTCCATTCTATCGTTGTTGTTGGTGTAGATATCATTTAGGATTTAGGTTTTTTCTGAGTTGAAGATGACGACACTAAAACCACTCTTAACGGAAAAAAATATGACAGCAGGAGTTACACAATGTGGGGATTTATGTGCAAATAGGTGGGGAGTTGCGTTGGAGTTTTTGCACAAATATTGGACAGTTATGCAAGTATGAGACATCATGTTCAATGTCCCTAATATGAATCATAAAATGACATTGAAGTCCTCATGAAGAACTAAAAAGTTGTTAGACCCAATCTTAATGAAAAAAATATGACAGCGGGAGTCACTAACATGTGGGGAGCCATGTTCAAATAAGTAGGGAGGTGCATTGAGGTTTTTGTACAAATACTAGACAATCATGTAAATATGAGACAACAACTTTAATATACC
>Ga0209389_1004037_pt1 | contig 12057 bp, 2 predicted proteins | sample CowpearedBW_FD_187526 | JGI IMG/M metagenome (GOLD analysis project Ga0209389, IMG submission 187526) | Root nodule microbial communities of legume samples collected from California, USA - Cow pea red BW (SPAdes) (version 2) | ecosystem: Host-associated > Plants > Roots > Nodule | place: USA... | reverse complement strand
GCTTTGTAGAGCTAGGCAGTGCATGTTTATTTAATTTTAACAGTTACTTAATAAGTGGTTACTCAATAAATTGGTTTAATTTAATTAGTCAAATGGTACCACTTTTATTTGATATCCGTCTTTTAAAAAGTTTCAATCTTGTCTTAATTTAAAAAAAAAAATGTTTCAATTATATTTTTTTTTTTAAAAAAAATTAAAGTCGTATCGCATGTTAGTCTCTAGTTTTATTTAATTTTTTAAAATTATTTATTTAATTTTTATTTTTTTTTCTGATTTTTTTGTCACGTGTTAGATCCTTTGAACTAAATTGAAACAAATAAACATGTGTGGAGACTAAATTAAAACAAATAGACATTTGTGATGACCAAATTGAAATCAAGACGACACTTAGCAAGAATACTCACACGTGGTGCAATACCTTGCCACATGACACTGATAATGCCACGTGTGACACCAAGGATCTGACACATGGCAAAAGAAAATCAGAAAAAAATTAAAAAATTAAATAAAAAAAACAGAGACTGACACGTGGCACGTCATTAACGACGTTAATAATCTTTTTCTAAAAGGAACCTAATTAAAATACTTATTCAAAAATTTGGACGAAATTAAAACTTTTTTAAAAGCGGATACTGAAACTTTCAGACAAAAGTGGATATTATTCGACTAATTAAGCCAAATAAATTTAACACAACACAATATCACTTCTTTCTAAGCCCTTCAATATAAGTCTCTACATGAACTTCTTTTTCATATGTTATCTTTTGACAAAAGTCTTACTCGACTAAAGGTAAATTATTTTATAATATATAAATATAAATTGCACGTTATGAATTAATTTCTTAATGTCGAGTTAATTTTGAAATTTATTTCTTAACATAATATCATTAGATTATAGTATATTTTAAAAAAAATTGTTATTTGTTTGATCCATTATTTTATTCATCATTAGATTATTCATTAATGTTTAATTTCATACCAACTAAAAAGAAAATAAATTTATAATATATAAGTATGTATAAATTTTATCTTATAAATTTTAATTAAATAATGTGTATTGAAAAACATTTTTTCATTACGGTGGAACAATATTGAAATTTCTTACAAAAATTTTAGGTCGAAATTTTACTTTTCTTCTAAATCGAATTATGGAAAAAATAAATAAATTCTCACGTGACCTTAAAAGTTTAAGAACATAAATTTTAATTAAATTAAATTTTATTTATAGAAAGTGAGTTCTACACAGAACAAGAAAGTCTAGATATTTTGCCCTTAACAACATGTAGAAGTAAAAAGGCTATATAAAAAAATAAAAATTATATCTATCTACATTAAAAGTCTTGTAGATGTACATGATTTTCACCACCATCATTCATATATTTCATCCATGGAATTATAAATTAAAAGATTAAATATGTTTTTGGTTCCTTAACTTCTAGTAAATTTTGGAATTAGTCCATTTCGAAATTTTGGACCAATTTAGTCATTCATCTTTAAAAATACATGGATTTAGTCATTTTAATCAAATTTTGTTAGGTTTATTTGATGTTTCGTACACATTTTAGGATTATATTTGAGTTGTTTATACTGTTTGACACATTTTTGCTTTAATGTTAAGTCAAATACTATTATGAAACGTGATTGAAATGTCAAATAATAATTAGTCTCTAAATTATAATTAAAATAATTTTTATTATGAATTGATTTTTAAATTGGTTACTAACATTAGTTACTAAGATTTTGACTATCAAAATAATTGGTTTCTAAATTAGTCACTAATATTAGTCTATAAATTGGTCTCTAATTATGAAATTGGTCTTTAACCTATTTTTTATTATTAAAATTAGTCACTATTTAAGAGTTTTTCTACGGTGGTACTTTTATGATGACAAAAATTTATATATTTTATATTGATAACTTTAGTTCATATAATTTTAATTTGGATTAACACAATAACAATTATATATTTATTATGTTTTTAAGAATTATTGTACTCATTTCTCAATATTCATATATCGCATATGTATTACGTATAGTGTTCCTGCATCATAGATCTAAAGTATTATGTAAAAAAATTAATATTATTAAATTAAAAGAATTATATCATTCATTTATAAAATTTATAGATTAAACTATATTAAAATTTAAAATATAAACAAATTTTATTTTTGTGTCAAAATTTAAAAATTAAAATCATGTTTATTCCTTTTTATCAAAAATTTGGTATGTGTGAATGTGGTTTTCAATATTAAAACTTTGTACTTGATAGACAACAAAAGACAGATAGATAGTACTTGCCAACCTAACCACTGATTTTACAGAATTCTAAATGTTTGGAAAATGTCATATTTGTTACCAAGCACATTAGATGGTCATTAATTTCTTTTCCTTATTTTACTTTTGATCTTATTATCAGCTTTATTGCATTATGTTAATGAACTCGTTTCATTACATTTTTCACCACAAATAAATAATATTCTGTCCGTCTATCTTTTTAATCTATAGGAAGTGTTTAAAAACAGATATAAGGTGTCATCAAAACCTGTCACGCTGTTACCACACAAGCCTAAACAATTTATTCTTAATTACACTATGTGAAAAAAAGAAGAGAATATTGAGAAAAAAAAAGAAAAAGAAAAAAAAAAAAAAAAAAAAAAAAAAAAACAAGTTAACAAAGATCATAGATTAAGAAACCCATTTATAAGAAGTAAGTCTTTGTGCTTTGTAGAGCTAAGCAGTGCATGTATTTAATTTTAACGGGCACTTAGTACAACGGGCACTTAGTAGGTGGCTATTCAATAAATTGATTTAATTTAGGTTTAAATAACTTTGTCGTCTTTAATTTTTTTAGTATTTGTTGCGGTATTTTGATAGAATGTTTAAAATGATCATCATTCTTTATTTAGTGTTTACAATAATTCTCATTTTCGCAATTTGTGTTTTATTTGGTCATTCTCAGTGAAGCCGTTTATTAGGAGAAAATTTTGCAAACAGTGTCACATGTACAGTGCTCCGTTACTGATTTAAACGGTGTCACATCAAATGACCAAATAAAACATAAACTGCGAAAATAAGGACCATTTGAAATATTCGGTAAAAAAATGAGGATCATTTTAAATATTCTATCCAAATGAAAACTATCCGCAACAAATACTATCAAGATGAGGACGAAAAATGTATTTAAACCTTTAATTTAATGAATCAAATGGTACTTATTTTTATTTAAAAGTTTCTGATATTCATTTTTGAAATATTTTTTAAAAAGTTTTAATTTCATCCATTTTTTTAAAGACGTTTCAATTAAATTCTTTTAAAAAAAGTATTAATACATTAACGGCATGTCACGTGACTCTCGTTTTTTTTTTTTAATTTTAGTTATTTTTAATAATTTTGACGAGTTTGATATAAATCAAAACTTGATATAGTAATTAGGAATTTGGATTGAGAAAGGGTGTTGGAGTTCACTTGAAGGCAGAAAGTGGTTGAGGAAGAATGGAGAAGTCAGGGAAGAAAGTGCTACTGACCTCAAATGGCGACGAAATTTCGCAGGGCATAGCTTTCCATTTAGCTAAGCAAGGATGCAGGTGAACTCTCTCGCTTCTGAACACATTTTTCTATTTCTTCCTTTATTAAGTTCTTATTTGTTAATGCATGATCGATTCCTTCAGGTTGGTTTTACTGGGAGATGAGAGTTGTCTGCGGAGCATCGCGCACAAAATCATGGATTCCCTCTCCCTATCCGACCGAGGCACTGTGCAGGTCGTTGAATTGAACATGGAAGACCAAAACGAATCGGTTTTCCAACACTCTGTTGATCAGGCATGCCAGATTTTGGGGAAATTGGATGCTTTCGTCAACTGTTACAGTTACGAAGGTAAATTCTTATGACATGAATGAGGTATTGTTGCTTGAGGAACGAACGTGAACCTTTGAACTTAATTGAATTGGGCTTCCGATAATTCTTGGCAGGAAAAATGCAAGAGCATATTGAGTTACCTGAGAGTGAGTTTAAGAAAATAGTGAAGATAAATTTTATGGCTGCATGGTTCTTGTTAAAAGCTGTTGGCAGAAGGATGCGGGATTTCAATGCCGGGGGCTCCGTCGTCTTTTTAACCTCCATACTTGGCGCTGAAAGGGGGTTGTATCCGGGAGCTGCTGCATATGCCTCTGTCTTGGCAGGAGTGCAGCAATTAGTGAGGGTAAGCCTGGTTATAACTTTATTTTTTTAGTTTTAGTTTTTGCTTCTACATAGAAACTCGTAATTGTGATTGATATTGTCTAATTTTTTATTTTAAAATCGATGTATCAAATTTCGTGTATTTTATATCTAGGTTTTGTTTGCATGAGTATTTCCATAATTATTTATACGAGAACAAAAATTTAAACTTTCTTTTCGTAAGTTAAAATAAACTTATATAGCTTAACTTTTGAGGTGCATTTTACTTTGCACGAGAAGGTAGATTTATTTTGGCTTTTCGTATTCTTTTCCTGTACAAAGTGAGATTTTCATGACCTAGAGATACGATGTGTCCTAGAGTAACGATGTTTCTTACAAAATTTTATTGACACTTTGTTCAGAGAACGTGGTTCTCTATGCAATTTGAAACTAATTACACCCCAATCATTCTTTTTGCCTTTGTTGGTTGTTCAAAAAATAAGAATTTTCAGAAGGATGATTCAATTGGAATCCCTTCTTCACTATCTCACCCTACCGAAGGGTAAAAATATAGGAATATAATGTGATGACGGATATGGAGGGACCACTTCAAACTATGGATGAAGATAAACAGAAGGAGGTAAAGGAAGAGCTCTATATGGTGAAAGAACTCTGAAGAAAATAGATAGAACTTACGTGTAATAAACTCTTTGTTCAGCTATAAGGTTAGCTAGGAAAGATGTTAGATGATAATTTTTAGTTAAAAGTCTTGTGTTTGGTTACATGTATTGGAAGGGAAGTGTTTGACGTCCTTCCCTTCCCACATGTCTCGTATATAAAGAGTGTCTTAGGTCACTTTGGAAACACTTTTACTTTGACTAGAAATAAAAAGTAATTTGAGAACATTTGCACTTAAGCTTGAGAACTTGTGAAAAGTAGAGAGTTTCTCCCCTTAAGATTCTTATCTTGATAGTTAGGTCTCAATAGGAATCATCATACTTGTTTATCTCTTGAGCTGGAGTGGTGCAAGATTCTTGTACTTCCTATCCTCTTTTTGAATCTTGGTTAACTTTCGGAAGGCAATCTTTTCTTCCTTAATCTTTTCATTCGTTTTCTTATAATTCTCTCCTTTTTTTTATCAGCTTCTAAGTCTCTCCTTTTCTTTGTCTTTATTTTTCTTCGAGTCCGTGCATAATACAGCCATACTTTGGCCACCCAAAAGCACTAGCCACCAACTTGAATTTGGCTATCGACAAAAACCCTCACTAATCCTACCTTAAACTCCCACCCTTAGGAGTTCTTGAAATCATCTTCTACTCTAAGCTTCTGCATGAACCTTTACACAGACCCACAAAGAACACCTCAAGAAACCTTCCAAGATTCAATAACAATGAACCAATAAACACCCTATAACCAAACCATGGATTCTAACCTTGAAGCTTGAGATAATCAATCCACTTCCTTATGTTCTCATCATGACCATTCTTAAAACTTCTGATCCCCTTTCTGTTTCATCTACCTTAATAGTTAACCCCATCGATTTTGTAATTCTCTTGCCTTTATTTTATCTATCTCATACATCAAATGTTATTTATTCTTGTAATCTTTCTACATGGAAGACCGCTTCTATTCTAAACTTCTGTAGAAAATTCATGGATATAAAGGATCTGATTTGGTAATTGAATTGGATGATAAGGCTGTGATCATAAAATTCATCTTATGTGTTCTTGATTGACCATGAACTTTCATTGTTGCACTTTGGTTAAAGTTAAAGCCCATACTAGTGTAGTACACCAAAGTAGTAGAAGTTCCTATTCTTCTGCACTGAACTTCTGATATTTACTACTGCTGAATAATCAACTAAGTAGGCTACCACACAATCTAGTAGTTCCATGTCAAATTTGGAAAAGTTAGACAGGTTGGTTGGTATACTTTGATGTTATTCCTATCTAATACTACTTGTTTCTCTTCAGGCTTCGGCTTTGGAGATAGGGAAGTACCAGATCAGAGTTAATGCCATTGCCCGAGGCCTGCACCTGCAAGATGAATTTCCATTATCCGTGGGAAGGGAAAGAGCAGAGAAATTGGTGAAGGAGGCTGCACCGCTTGAGAGATGGCTTGATGCTAAGAATGATCTGGCGTCTACGGTTATCTATCTAATCAGTGATGGATCACGCTACATGACTGGAACAACCATATACGTAGATGGGGCACAGTCTATAACCAGGCCTCGCATGCGATCCTTTATGTGACTCATGCTGGCGCTGAAAGGATTTTTTCAAGGAATGATCCGCCATACACATTTCCTGCATCATTGCTCTTAGGAAATGACTAAATTTCTAATCCAAATCTTAAACCTTCAACCCCGAAAATTATGTCCGGGTATTCAACTAAGTTATGTGCAATTGAAAAAGTAACTGCTTAATCGATAATTATATAGTGAATGTTAAGCTGCAGATTTGTTAGCCAGGTTTGTGGAGACGTTATGACTGTGTGCAATGGATCCATCAATCTTATAGCAGGTAGTATGCCAGAAAAAGCAAATAAAAAAATATATAAAGTATTCACTAATATTAGTGTGTTTCCATAAATAAAGTTCTATCTCTCACTGACTAAATCATTGATGAAGCATTCTCAAATTCATGTTATGCCACAAGTCTCTCTTTGAATCTGTTTGTAATATACTGCCACTTCCTTAATGGTTATATATTTAGAAATTTTAATAGACGTCTTTCTCTTCCCGTGCAAGCTGTTGTTGGGAGATTACTACAGAAGGAAACAGAGCAGTCACTGAGAATGTTACGTGCGATTGACAGAGGAAACGTTTAACGTAGGGTACTAATCTAACTGTTTTAAAAATAGATTGCAGAAAACCGGTTAAAACGTTTAAAACGTAATTGAATATCATGGTTTAAAACGTTTTTAAGATATTTCAACTGTTACCTCTCTTCATTATCCATTTTCTTAAAACATAATCATTAAAATTAACATTTTCCATTGATCGTTAAAAATATTACATAACTTTTTTCTTAATAATTTGATTTTATCTTCCTAGGCGTGTCTCCCTCTGCATGTGTAAGTGTTGTTCATACTCTTACTACTACAAAAATAAATACAATTTTTACAATTATTATAAAATATAAATTTTAATACTGGCATAAGATACTGTGGAGACTATTTAGGTATTTATCTTCAAATTTTATAAACATAATACCTATGAATGCTTAATAATTTCTCCTAATTTTTTTAATAAAATAGAACAAAGAAGTTAGGCATTAAACCTTCATTAGGAATTATTTTGAAGTATCATTATGTTGTTTGAGTGCGTTTAACGAGTTTGAATATGTAATTTTTTGTGTTTATCTTACTCAAAATTTTGATAAAATAATTATTTTGACTTGGAATACGGGTTTTCAAAACTATCGTGTATATGAATTGTATTATTGTATATGATTAAAGTTGGTGTTTGAAGATCTTTGTCATCCTTATGCTATAATTATGAACCATATAAGGTCATTTCATAATCATCTTTGGAGTCATTCCAACATGTCTTTTTGTTAGTCCAATCAATGTGCTCATCGGTTTGAAAAAATGGGTTCGTAGTATAAGAAAAATCATTGCTTACCCATTATTCTTGTCTTAACAAATACAAGAATACACTTTTTTTAGTATAGTAAATAAATTCTATGTTCTTAATGTAATATTCGTACCCATGATTCTTGTCTTAACAAATACTAAAATGCAATTTTTTAGTGTAGTTAATAAATTATATGTTATTAATGTAATATTCGTACTTTATGAGGCTTGTTTATTATTTTATTTTGTAAAATTAAATATTTTTGTTTTAAACAAAATAAAAATGAATAATAAAAGATAAAGACATAAAAAAAATTAAAGGTAAAAGACAGAAGATAGGAAATACATATAAAGATAGAAATATAAGAATATAAGGAATACATATATGACATACATATCAAATGGTTATTGAACAATTGACATAAAATTTAAGCATCTTAGATCTTTATAGTCAAAAAATAATTGACCTACATATTGAAAGAATAAGATGTAATAAATCATGAGATGTAATGTCAGGATTGAATTTAATTTTGTAACGTCCCAAGTAAAATAATTCTAATAAATAAAATGTTGCAGGTTATAGCAACAGAAATCATACAAGAATAATTTTCTAAAGTTATCCATAATATTATTAGAGGAAGAGTACTAAGGAACAAAACATTGGCCATAAGTTTATCTTGAGAGTGCTTACAGAGCACAGAGTTGCAAATAAAATAAAATAAATAAATAAATAAATAAAACGGTATGACAAAAGTTGCTCAAAAAAGCACCAATTACCATGCCCAAAACAAGACAACAACATCACTATCATCCGAATGATCTTCAAGAATCTCTACGTCTGCTCACACCAAGGATTTGGTGATCATCGCAAAAAGAAACACCACATAAGAAAAACACAAGCAAAAGGGTAACCTAGAGATAAAATATTTAACATGTTATTGAGCAAGCATATTATAAAACAGGTTATAGACAAGCAAAGCAGTAAGCACCCAAAACATGTGAAAGCAAACCATTGAAGGACTCTCTAACTCAATATCCAGATCATACTCTTGATATAGAATTCTAAAGGAAGTATGCACCTGTGCTGGTTTCTAAACTCTGCAGAGTCTAGACGCAAGGGGTTATCACCCAACCACACACAGGGTTAATCCTCTAATGTCTTGGGCCCAATATGTCCCAAGACTAGGACCTTCTGCCACTCTCACCACATAAATTATTCTACTCTATGTGAACATGACTTTTTAGAGTTCATGATACCTTCCTTTATATAGACATCTCCTATATCAAGGTATACACTAACCACCATCACTAAGAGTTTCCCTTGAAACTCTTTTACTAACAATTTCCACATGCCATCTTAATCATAAGTCTCATGCCAAACCAACACCAATCAAACAAGTCATGTTTTCCATTTCATATTCAACATAACAAGATTTCATTTAATCTCATACTTTATAAATGCATACCATGACATACATATATCACAAAATAATATTCATCTTAAATAAATGAGTGCCAACATTTAAGTGCCTACAATTCCATACAATCAAGCATAACACACAACCATAATTCTTACACCAAAATTCCTAAGTAAATTTATTATCACAAAACCAAAATTACTGTAATAATGCGTGACACATTTCTCGAGCTCTACACATCTAATCGACAATCCAACCGTTCAAACCATAAAATAGCATGTTACGAACCAAATGTCAAAATTTGAGCTCAATCCAACGGTTAGTAAAAAGCCCCTTATCGGATTTGAACCGATGACTTACGCCTTACCATGGCGTTACTCTACCACTGAGTTAAAAGGGCCCTTTTTCTTTCAATTCCTAAATAAGGAACTAGCATGACTAGTACATATATTTGTTACTGTGTATACTTATTCTATAAATTTATATAAATTATTTCTATAAATTTATATAAATTATATAAATTAAATGATATAAATGGGATTAGAATACATGTACATCAATATCTATTATTTGTATAATGACTCATCAAAGAACAAAAAATCTCAGGAAAGTCAATTTTATTAAAATTGCACATATCAGAAAAATACACAGTCGCCCAGCGAGCCAAGGAACTCGCCCAGCGACTGTGCGACGCATCAGAATACAAGAAATGACGTCAAACATCACAGTTTCATGAATATTTGAACCCCTAACTCGGAAATATACCAAAACTAACGTTTTCCAATCATTTAAGCATGAAACAGAAACGAAAACAAACCACATATTTCAAAAACGCGAAAAAGAACCTAACTTCAAGAGGGCTAAAGGAAACGATAGCTCTAACAAAAGATAGCCCTAACAAAAGCTCACCACAGCTCAACAACAGCTTAGGAAACTGAAATAAGAGACGTAAGAGTACAAAAATAACTTAGACTTATAGAGATTGATGTGAGACTAGAGCTTAGGAGCTGAAAACGAAAGGAACCAAGAGGAGGGATACCTTATGTGGTAGAAGGAGGGTTCAACTTTTGAAATCGGGGAGTTCGTTCAAGCCCTAGCAGAGCTTTTTGCTTCAGCACAGGAGGGAACTGTTTATGTGAAATGAGGTAGAATAGAGAAGTGAGTGACTGAAAGGGGTCTTGGAGTGCCAAAGTGGGCTGAACTTGGGCCCTCGAAAAGGTCAGGCCCAACCCTTTTTACAGAATAGGAGTGTAAAAGAAAAAGGGGTCTCACAAATTTTAAACAACTATCACTTATATAAATACATAAAAATAAATTTATTTTAATATATTTCAATCATATAATTATTTGATTAATTATTCAAATTTCAATTCTTTAAATAAATGATAACAAGTTGATTGATTGTCATTTCGATTGCAAATCATAACCTATAACCACCATTACAAAAATAATAGTTTTAAATATATCTAATTAAAATTTAATTTGTTTTTAAGCATTGCTTTTAATTAGGTGTTTTCTCTAATATCTTATATTTTGAATCCCTTTCCCATGTCAATCAAATTCAATTAATGAAGTAAAAAGTAGTAAACTAATCCAAATAAGTGAGAATCAATTCGAGATGAATATTTAATCCACCTGTAACTTTGAGAAATTCAAATCTATTTTGTCTATTAAAAATTATGTAAAACCTCTTCCTAATTTCATCTTTTTTTATAGGAATTCTATTGAATCCCCACAATATATGTTCTTTTTTTTCGGAAACTTTCATTTAAGCCACAAACTCAACTCACTTAAAGTGATAAAAAAAATCAAACCAAACAAAGGTTGTGCTTCTTATATTATTTTAAGATCATACTTACTCAAGTATGAAAAGTCACATTTTAAATTAATTTTTATGCTGCTCAATTAAATCTTATTTATTTTCTTAATTTTAATTATTTTATTTTACTTGGAAAAATTATTGAAATTGTTCTATTTATTCACAAAAATAAAACAAAATAAGTTTCTAGATATGTGTGTTATTGGCGGGTTAAACGGGTTGGCTCACGAGTTTACAAAACTAAATTGTAATTCTAATTAAAATATAAATAAATTTTAAAACAATCCAAATACAAACCAAAATAAAAAAAGTACAAATTATTTATGTGTTGGATAAAAAAACAACCTAACGTGATCCAAATGTAAAGCCCAACTTAATAAAAAAAATAAAAAACACTTGTATGACCCTTTTATCTGCGGGTTGGTGAGCCAACCCGGCTCATCCGGGTTCCAGGCTCTAGATGAGCCGGGTCAAAAATCAACTCATATTGAAATTTGTAAAGAAAATTCAACCCAACCCGGTCCAAACCCGTGGTGAACCAGGTTGGCTCGTAGGTTCCAACCCATTTTGACAGTTCTATTTACGAAGGTCGACATTCGATTTAGACTTATGAGTTACGGATGTCGACATCCACAATACAATTTTTCATAAAAATAATTTTTAACTTTTTTAAAATTAAATTAGTTTTATATAATTTAAAATAAATTAACCAACTACTATATTAATGTTTATACATATTATAGTGTGGTTACTGCATCAAATGGATTAAGAATCAAAACCAAAAAAAAAATTCAAAATGAAAATTAAAAAAAAAAACCAAAAAAAAAATTCAAAATGAAAATTAAAAAAAAAAAGGTTGCGGATATTAACATCCGTAATACAGAAATGACATCCGTTTCAAAATTATTGTAGATGTCGATATCCACAATTCAAAGTATGTAAGATTATTATAGTTATAAATTCTTACATTTGGAGTATTAAAAAAAGCTTTGGAAGTGCATGAAGAAATCCCCTATGGTTAACTCAATAGTACAGGGCCGTGACAACAATACTGGCCCAAAAAAATTCCATGAAGTTTTTATTTTAAT
>Ga0209389_1004036_pt1 | contig 12058 bp, 13 predicted proteins | sample CowpearedBW_FD_187526 | JGI IMG/M metagenome (GOLD analysis project Ga0209389, IMG submission 187526) | Root nodule microbial communities of legume samples collected from California, USA - Cow pea red BW (SPAdes) (version 2) | ecosystem: Host-associated > Plants > Roots > Nodule | place: USA... | reverse complement strand
TGTTACTCTATGATGTTCATGGTATGTGCTGGTTTGGTTGTGTTACACCCCTATGCTCTTTTTGCTAATGTCCAAAGGGGGATAAAGCTATTTGTTTCTGTATTGCAGGACATATAATGCTGCTATGTTACATGACATATTTTGGCCATCATCAAAAAGGGGGAGATTGTTGAAAGGGGAAGCTACTTCAACTCATATGAAGATGGTTTTGATGATGTCCAAGGCTACACTTCATGTGCATTAGGCTGTTAGTATAAAATTATCAGATGTAAATCAAGCCTGCATCAAGTTGTAATTAAGCCTCCATTAAGTTGTAATTAACCATCACAATCTTGCTTGTGCAAACATGAATGATTAGCTGTTTAACTAATGGATTAATTGTGAGTACTGCACTAAGGCAGTGAAAACACACTCACGATAATCGATTAGGTAAACTCCTAATCCATTAATGACAGTAGAGAACTCAGTATAAAAGTTGTTCTCTGAATCTGTTTCAGTTAGACAGAAAATTTACATATCACTGAAATTCATTATGAGAAACAGCCCTCTGAGAGACACAAAGAATATGATAATGATAGTTATTCTAAGAGTCACAATTGTACATCATGATGATTCATATTTATTGCTTATCCTGCACTTACATGACTTATTAAATAGCAATAATTATGGTTAAATAAATAAACAAAATAAATTAATTTTAATTCAAATATACAGCCAAACTATAAATGTGTTGATCATGGTTATTCTAACGGTAAATATAAATAATAACATTAGAGTTATTAAAATGGAATGCATAATAAAAAAATAAATTTAATTTAAATATTTGAAATGGAATCTTTCAAAAAAAACAAATACATATCTGATTTGAAAATTAAGAAAAGAAAAAAAGACAACCTTCATTGTGGCAGAACAAAAACTTTAGTAGAATTATGAATCCAAAAATACAAAAATCCATAAAAAAAAAATCAAAAGTGAAAAAAAAAACATGAATGTGTTGGACACTTTGTCAAGAAAAAACAAAAAAAGAGTTCATTCATCTAAAAGAAAATTTTCATTTTTAAAGTGCAAAAAAGACAGAAAACTACTTAAATGTGGTAGAATCAGAAAACATCTGAGAGAAGAAGAAAAAATTGTAGGTTTGTTATCTTGTTGAAACAATTAATTCATTTCAAAGAAAAACTGCATTGATAAAAAAGAAGAAGAAAGAAGAATACAACATTACATATAGGTGGTAGAAGCAAAAACGATTCACAACAAATTCAGATATGGGAGAAGAAGAAAAAAATTCGTGAGAAGAAGAAAAGCTTGTACCTTTATTGTGTTCTTCAAACATTTCATCATTTTGACATAAACAAATCATCCATCAGAGGAAAAAAACAAAAAAATATTTAGATTCAGGAGAAGAACAAAAGCTTATACCTTTATTGCGTTCTTGAAACAATTCATCCATCTCCTAGAAAACATGCATTCATTAAAGAAAAAAAAACACAAAAAAAATATTCAGATATGGGAGAAGAAGAAAAGATCTGCGAGAAGAACAAAAGTTTCTACCTTTATTGTGTTCCTCAACCCGTTCATCCATTTGACAGAAAGCATTCATTCATCAGAGAAAAAAAACATAAAAAAGTATTCATATCTGGAGAAGAAGAAAAATTTCGCAAGAAGAACAAAAGGCTTCGACCTTTATTGTGTTATTGGAATAGTTCATCCATCTTCTACAAAACAATATTCAGATCTGGGAGAAGAACAAAAGATCTGCGAGAAGAACAATGCAAGAAGAACAAAAGTTTCAACCTTTATTGTGTTCTTGACACATTTCATCTATCTTCCAAAAAACATTCATTCATTATAGACAAAAAAACATAAAAAAGTATTCAAAGTATTTAGATCTTGGAGAAGAAAAAAATATCCGCGAGAAGAACAAATATGGTAGAAGAACAAAAAATGTCATAAAAGTTTCTACCTTTTTTATGTTCTTGACGGTGCTCATGAATCTGAGAGCAAAACATTCATCGAACAGATAAATATGACCAAGAAAAGAAGATAAATATGATAAAAGAACGAAAAATAGCAGAAAAGTTTTTACCTTTTTTATGTTCTTGACGGTGCTCATGATTCTAAGAGCAAAACATCACTCTAAACCAGAAATAAAAGAAATACAAAGTAGATCTGAAAGCAAAACATGCATCAAACAGATAAATACAACAAAAAAGATTAGTTAAATATGGTGGTAGAAGAACAAAAAATCGCATAAAAGTTTTTACATGTTTGGTGTTCTTGACATTGCTCATGATTTTGAGAGCAAAACATCAATCCAACAAAAAATAAAACAAAAAACAGTAGATTTGAGAGCAAAACTGATATCCAACAGAAACTTTCATCTGTTGAATGTGTTCATCAGTAAAGATTGAAACTTTCATCTGAAAAAGAAATCATGAAAAAAAATTACATACTCGTGTAGAAGAAGGAAAACTTCGAGAAAATATAACCTTGTAGAGGATAAAGTAAACGCTACTGAAACGTTGGGGGTGAAATAGAGGTTGTGTCGAGAGAAAATAATGTGAGTGATGCGTGAAGAGAGGAAGAGAATGAAAAGATACTGAGTCTGTGAGAGGAAGGGAGTGAGAGGAAGTGGGAGTCTGTGAGAGGAAGGGACTGATGCAAAATGAACGTTTTAGGGTTCATTTTAAGTTTCAAAATTTGATTTGTTTATTTAATTTTGTTAGTAAAAAATCTGTATATTTGACACCTTAGCTTCTTTACTTTTTCTGAACAAAAATTTGAAATTCAAGTTTTATACATATATTATTTTATTAAAAACTTGCATTTTGTGTCACCTTCATTTGTATTATTAATAGATACACAAATCCATCAAATAACCTTATATACTAAGATAGTCAAATTTTACTCAATCATTTTTCAATAAAGTTTTTAAAACCAAGAATTTATAATTTTCAAGTTGGAATCTTTATTTTTGAAAATCTTAATCTTACATTGTATCATTTACTACCTTTAATGACATTTTCTTAGTTACATTTATTTAAAATGTTACAATATATAAATTTAATGGAGTATAGTAAATTTTTTCATATCAATGTTACTACAAATAATATAAATATTATATTGTGACATTTTATAGATGAATGTTGAAGTAAATAAAACAATAAATAATTTTATTCTCTTTGAAAATTATAACATAATAATAATAATGCATACTAAACTTGTTACTTTTTAAGAAGTTGCGATTATTTGTGATGTTGACCCAAATAAAAAATATAGTCAAACAAATTACGGGCTTAGAATGGGTCACTCGCCTTTTAGATCACCCAAATTTCTCGGGGGCTTCTCCCTACACCTCCAATTATCTCTCATGTACCCCCAAAAACAAATATATTTCCATGTTTGTCCATGGTAAAAATTAAAAGTTACTCACTCTCTCTCTTTTTGTCACTGCATACCCCTCTGCACCCCCAAAACCACATACCATATGGACCCCAAAACGCACCCCAATAAAAGGAATCAGATTCCCTGCACCCCCAAAGGAAGAATCTTTGACCTAGCAGCAGCAGCTTTTTTTTTTCCTATTCTCCTTGTCGTCCAGCATCCGTTGCACACTCTTCTTCCTGGCCACAGTCTCCTCTTCTCCCTCCACACACTCTTCTTCTTCGCAGCCTCCACACACTCTTATTCTCTGCAGCCTCCTCTCTTCTCCTTTCGCGCACCTCCGCAGCCTCCCCTATTCTCCTTTCGCACACCTCTCCTATTCCGTTTACAAGGAGTATAATCCAGTTAAGTAATCCTATACCATCTCTGTATATTTTAATTGATTTTAGGAATGGTTGTGCAATAGATTACAGATCCGTTTCATAAAAATCATAAACAGATCTCGTCTTAATTTTTCACCGAAACGGAACATGGCATCCATTTTTGTTTTTCACCGAAACGGATTGTGAAATCCGTCTCGCAGAAGCATGAAACGAAACATGGCATCCGTTTTTTTTTTTTCACCGAAACGAATTGTGAAATCCGTTTTAGAATTCTGGGAAACGGAATTCAAAATCCGTTTCATGTTTTTTATTTAAATTTGTTTTTTTTTGTAATTAATTTAATAGCAAAATGCGTTTCATGTTTTTTATTTAAATCTGTTTCATGTAATTAATTTGATTGTGATTTGTCTTATTCTGAATTTGGCAATTTGTGAAATTGAACTTGCATTTGCAATTATTGTCTGCACTATTTAAAGACCATGAAAAGAGAGAAAAAGAGAGGTTTATATGAGGAAAAAAGAAAGAAAGATGAGGGCATGAGGCTTTTTTATTTATTAATTTTTATTTTATTTTATTATGTTTTCATATTTTTTAATATATATCTAAAAATAAAACATATATATATATATTGAAATTAATTAGATAAAAAACAAAAACGAAATGGCTAAGACACGGGGAAATTTATATTGGATTGTAATGTTTCAAACTTTGAATTATAGATATGGTTAGGACACGAGAAAATTTATCTAGACGTGGTTCACATGATGCACCCAAGAGTTCTACACAGGGTGTTGCACGGAAGAAACCGACAGCTTCAGCTCGTAGAAGGGGTCAGCATGAGGCTAATGTTGTTCAAGATGATGTTGTTGAGCATGAGGTTTCTGATGTTCCTCAGGACGAGGAGCAGGGGATTGATAACGATGGTGCAGGATTTCCAGGTGGTCCGTCTGATACATCTTTGTTGACTCGGTACCAGGATCATGTTGCACGAATGATATGGGATGGTCAGGTTAGTAAAATGTTTTTATAAATGTTTAATTTTATTGTTGTTATGTATTTTTATTCTTTTTTGTTTCTGTTATGTTAGGATCGAGTTGTGAAAATAGTCTCCCATATTAAAAAAGTGAAGAAATTAGGACGTCCTCACCCTTTTATTCTAACCTTTGTGGTAGCTTCTGGATTATCGCCTTTGTGCGATATTTTATATGAATATATCGATCTTGGGTTAGTATTGGGTTTCATGGAGAGATGGCATCCCGAGACTAATACTTTTCATCTACCCATTGGGGAGATGACCATCACTTTAGATGACATCTGGTCACTCCTCCATCTTTCCATCACTGGAAATTTTTGCTCCACTAAAAATCTTAAATATGAATATTCAGTTGAGATTTTGATGACATTTCTTGGTGTTGATCGGGCAATGGCTTGTGAGGAGCTGAATCAAAGTCGGGGTGCACAGGTCAGACTTAGCTGGTTGAGAGAGTTGTATGATAGCTATTGTGATAACGAGCTATGGGAGTTTGATGCACGTGCATATCTTTTGCACCTTGTAGGGTGCACGATATTTGCTAATAAAAGTGCCACCTATGTTCGTACACATTATCTCGAGCTATTTAGAGATCTCCCGACATGTCGTCGATATGCTTAGGGAGTTGCTGCTCTTGTCTACTTATATGAGTAGCTAGGAGATGCCAGCTTTGCAAATACAAAGCAATTAGCTGGATATCTACCTCTTCTACAGGTACCCATTTATATTACATTTTATTCAATATTTTACTTGTTTTTTGTTTTATATCACAATGGTTAAATGAAATGTTATTTGATACATGCTTGGATATACGAGCACTTTCCTACATTTGGAAGGAAGCAATTACGGGATACATATGTGGAGACCGAACCCCGTGTCATATGTTATGTCACTAGACGCGCTATTTCCGCTATAATTGATGTTAGACTCTAGTTGGATGCCTTGACATATGATGGGATGATTTGGAACCCATCTGTAGCACATAGAGTTACTCGATCACTTCTAACACATGGCATGTTTTCTGGCTTCCTTAGGCTTGGTACCCTCGTACCCCGTCATCTACCGGAGCGTGTGTTGTGACAATTTGGCTTCATGCAGCCTATTCCACGACCGTCGAGTTCACTTCCCATGATGGACTTTGAGGCTATTGATGATCGGTGGAAAAAGCACGAGCAGTATGTTGTACATCAAGTGGTCTAAGCACCAACTCCTTTTTCATGTTCAGATGGATAATTGCAGTGGTTTAGGAGAGTCTCCCATCCATACATTTTACATGGAGCTGACCGACCTAGCCTTGTGATTGTGCCCCGATTTCGTCGGAATTTGCCAGATGACATAACAGTTCAGAGGACGTCACCATCATCATCTTCCAGTGGTTTATTGGTATGTTACAAATTTATTTGTTCATATTATTAGTAACTTAAATATTTGACATTAACTTGGTATTATCACAGGGTCTCGTGAAACGCATTGTAGGCGGTCTTCAGCGGATGATAGACTGTAGAGACGTTACTGAGGGCACAATTGCTTGGGATCGCACGCATGAGTTATTGCAGATGGCTCGTGATGGCGTTGAAGAGGAAGAGACTAGAGGAGGACGTAGAGTTCGAGGTCGACGACCATCTACGTCTGGATAGTCGATTTACTATTTATTTGTATTTGATGTTAGAATTTACATTTTTACTGGATTTTATATTAAGATATTTCATCTATATATGGGATTTTATATTAAGTTATTTAATGTTAGTAATAAGGCCAAAATATATTCGTCCCTTGGCCAGAGGAGTTAGAATTTTATATATTAGTAAAATAATTACAAACTACAACAGTCAAATATTTAATACAATTAACAAATATCAGTCTTGCATGAGATCTACATAACTACGATCCACTACGTGTAAATCTAGGAATGCTTGCATCCTATCTTTATAAAATGATGCCCACCCTTTTGTCTTTGGGTAACAATTGCTAGATGATATGATATCCACTGTCGATAATGGACAACCTTCTTGTAGACGAACCTATAAATATGCAATTAGTCAATAGAGAAATAAAGTTCTTTAAAAAGATTATATATATATATATATATATGTATATATATATATATATATATATATATATATATATATGAACATATATACCTGTACAAAATGAGAACTGTAAACATGTCCGATACAAATTAGTCGATGTTGACTTTGCGAAATAGGTGGGGATGTACGAAGTGAGAATATCATCAAATTCTGAACTGATGACAAGCACACGAGGATTACATTATACCGATTAGCAATCGCATACCCCATGTCTGGTATAGTCATCCACTTGTCTCAATTAGCCTGTATATAATTAATTAGATTATAATAAAACAAAATCATAAAAAACTTTTAATACATAAGTTTCAACATTAGTGTGTAGAAGTTATACCCCTGATGGTGAATGAACTAGCAAAGACTTTCTCAGTTCTTCCAAACGATCATAGCCTCCAACTAATGTTGCATATTCATCTCGCCATTGACTAAGTTCTTTGTATAGATCATGTCTGATTAGAGGCCATGACTCCTCACCCATACCCAACAATGCAGCAATGCAGCAATGCATCTATATCCACAATGACCATCCACCACAACATCGACAACATCAAGTATATAAGGATGAAAAACATGATTGAACTGTTCTAGCATAGGTATTACTTTTTCTTGAATTACACCTTTGGTTTTCAGCTTGTTTTCTATTTTTGCAACACATGTGTCTTTTCTTGATGACTCAATGAAGGCGTCCACATGCTCAAAATATGAGGGATCACGTTTGGTTGACTTCTTTGATCTATGACTCTTAGGTGCACCTTTCGTCTTAACTTTACTCGGTGGCGGTAACATCGATGTCATCGAAGGGCAAACTATGTCAAGTAATTTATGTTTTATGGTCACTTTTCCTGCAATATCAACTTCTTTGAAAAGATTAAGCAGTAGATCAACCTCCCTCTGAATAGATAATTGCCCTTCGGATTGTGAAGACGACACATTTGAGAAGCTCAACCTAGTTCACATGACATGAATTTCTTGGAGAGGAATCATCCCAGGATCATATCGTGCTAATTCACACGCACATGGTAGACCATAAGTTTGTCTAAGAATCCAGCCACAACGACTAGTATCGAATCCAATCTTCTTTACTCTTTCCAACTCTAGAGCAAGGAGTTCTAAGGCACATCTAGAAATATTTCCCACTAATCTTCTATAACTCAATGCCTTGTAAGAGTCACTGATCAGATTTATACTTCTTTCAAAAGATGCCTTGATTTCGTTATGTTGCAAGATAATAACGTTGTGAATTTCATCCCAACACGAACAAAGGTCTCCCATACTACTTCCAAGAACTTTCTTCAGACTCTAGTGAGCAGATTCAACCCTAGTACAATTTATACAAGGAAATCATATAAACCATTAATAAAAAAAGTTAATTAATAGCAAAATGCAAACATACCTGTTTGATGTTGTATTCGTCCATGCCTTCACAAAGAATTTCTTGTAAGGAATGATTCACGTGTCATTAACATATTCAAAGAATACAGGCCATGATTGGCAAACAAGCTCAAGATGATTAACACAATCGTTAAACTTTAATTCATCTTCACAGTCCATGACATTCTCCCAGGCTTGCAGTACAACATCCCATGCATCAACATAATTTACTAACATTTTGCACTTTGTCTGCACATTTTTTTGAATATGGAAATGACATAGAAGATGATAATACTCAGGGAACACAATGCCAACAACATTCATTAGAGCCAAATCCCTATCAGTTACAACGACTTGTGGACCACCCTCGGACGTCATAAACAGACCTCTTAGCCTTTCAAGAGCCCAAATGAAATTATTTTGCTTTTCACTAAATAAAAATGCAAACGCGGCTGAGAAAGTTAATCCTGTTGAGGTCACACCAACAATCTCAAGCAATGGCAACCGATATTTGTTCGTTTTGTAAGTACTATCCATTAAGAACACAATATTGAATGAATTTAACAACTTCACAGCATTAGGATGGGTCCAGAGCTAACCACATCAGATTCATCAAGACATCTACTAAAATGGATGTAGTGATCACATTCCAATATCAACATTAACTGTTGTAACTTAGTCCTTGAACCTCTTATTGAACGTTTGTACCTATATCTTGCATTATACACTTGCTTCAGAGTTGTAACATTACACTCATCTTTTTCTTTGAGAGTGAGAAGTATATTTGCAGGTTTTACTTGACTTTTAGTCATATCAACAAACAATGACTGTTCAGTAGACTTCAACCTACCCGCACAGGGGTGACCAACTAGAGTAGATGAGACATCGTGATTATGGTAACCACATTTTACGTTCAACACCCATCCCTCCCCTTCAGAGATGGGTCTCCCTCTCAATCTAAAGGGACAATCACATTTTCTTGTCCTAGATAAAGTCGGTTCTGCATCACATTTGTATTTCTATATTTTCCACCTCTTTCACAACCTAATAATACATGGGTCTTTCTTCCTGGTTGTCCATTATATTTATCTGATCTTAGAATAATAACAACAAATCCAAGATTATAAGCAACCCCTCTAACCCACTTAATTAAATCTTCACGTGTTGGAAAGATATCATCAGTTGTAAAATTAAATGTATAATCTTGTTTGCAGATATCATGAACAAAATCAGAAAAGTCTAACATGAGACTACAATTTAGTTGAGAATCCACTTGAGAATCCAAGAAACTCAAATAACTAAAATGATGATCTTCCATAATGAGCTATAATAAAAAAATAAAATATTTTAATACGTCAAACAACCCCATCAAGGGCAACTACATAATAACAGATAAGAATATTTAAAAACAATGCAATTAAAAAACAATGCAACACGTATCAGAGAAAAGAATGCAACACGGCACCTCAATCGAGTGTCTCACCTATTACACAACACACATTACATATGCAAAGTAAAGTTCTCGTATATATCCAAAGTTCTCAGACAAACACGAAGTGAGACAAAAATTTTGCCAAAGTTTAATCAATTTCAAAACTGTTCCAGTCAATTCACATTCAAAAACTCACATTGAAAACTGATTGCATGGTGGTGATATTCAAAACTGATTGCATGATTCACATTCAAAAATTCACCTCACTCAAGCACACAATATACACTCACTCACAAACTCACACACACCACTACACTCACTCACCAACACACTCTTCCACCGTTTTCACCCGCTTTCACCTATAAATTAATTAAGGGTATAATAGTAAATTTTGGGAGTACTAAAGAACCCTTGGAGGTGTAGGGAGAAGCGCCCTAGTCCCAACGGGGTCAAGACATATCGGGCCAGGCACACAAGGCACAAGGCCTACGAAATATAAAACTAAAAGTAATAAAAAGATATATTAAAATGTAAAACAATAATAAAAATTATTAAATATAGTGTAAAATATTTGTTAATTATTGAAATTCGACTTTTTATAAATTAAACTATATAAAATTATATATAATCCAATAAATATTAAAGATATTATAGTAATTAAATGTAATTTTAATATTAAAATAAATAATAAGAAATAAAATAAAACTACAAATAATAAAATATATATTAAATTAAAAAAAATAAAAAAATCACTTATAATTTAAATTTTAAATAATAAATTAAATTTTAAACAATAATAAATTAAATTATAAAGTATAATTTACAACATATATTTAAAAATAGTTTAAAGATAAAAACATATTTAATCTATTAAATAATTATTACAAGAATACAATTATTTGAAACATGGTCTTTGAATTTAATAACTAAAATATAAATATAAATGTATTTTTTTATCACATGCCATTTACTAGTACGTGAATATTGATAATTAATTCATATTTATAAATAAATTTATTTAATATAAAATGTAACACCCCATTTAATTAATAACGTAATTAAATGAAGCGTCACACTAGGATAATATCGTAGCCCAGTCACGGAGATTAAAAGTAACTCCATACAAATATCGAAAACGAGTAACAGAGTCAAACTGAGCTAGGTACAAATATTCTATAGTAATCAATTTGGGAATTTAAAGGGCAGAGATACTACATGGGCCGTGGCCCTAAAAGAAAATCTACAAAACCGGATCCAGCCCAAGCGGGCTACGCAGCGGAGTCATCATTTCCCTGTTGACCGCGAGAACCTCTCGCCTCTGCTCACATCAATAAATTGATGATCATCGCAAAAGAGAAGAATCACATACAAGACAATCAAACAAGCAAAGGGTAAGCTAGAGCCAAAAAGATTTTATCATGCAATCAGATATGCCTTCACAGTCCAATATACATATATCATCCAAGAGGGTTTTAGCTTCCCTTACCTGGATACATATAAACTGGTCGGATTCAGCGGATGCTTGCACTTGTGGTGGATACCTCTGCTCACCCCCGAGCCTTCACACATCGTAAATCAAACATTTCATTTAGCCAAGTGAAGGAAACAACACAACTTGCAGCAGATCTCGCTCAAGCCAAGAGTCCTCGCTCATGCGAGAGGAGTTCCCTCGCTTAGGCGAGATCGTGACAGGGGCATGGAGAGGCTTTCGCATGGGTTGCTTAGGCGAGCCCTCCTCGCCTGAGCGAGACAACCCCTCGCCCAAAGGTGAGGTTCCTCGCCTGGGCTAAAACAGGAGCAACAGGCCCAGAGCTCTCACGCGTCCTCGCTTAGGCAAGCGTCTCTCGCCTGAGCGAGATAATTTCTCGCTCAAAACAAGGGCTTTCGCCTGAGCGAGAGCTCGAGTGCAGCTCTGATTTGTTCCTACAAGTTTCGCCTAGGCGAGACAGGCTCGCTTGGGCGAGTGTATCGAACCTCGCCACTATTTCTCCCTGCCACATTTATATTTCATACCCAAACAAAAATTTTAACCAGCTCATACATCCACAGCAGCATACAACTCAACCAATCATGGAACAAACGCAAAACAACTGTAATCACACCAACAAACAAGAGGGTTCTAGCTTCCCTTACCTGGAAAGGGTTTAGCAAGGGACCTCGACACCACAAGAGTGAGCACAGCAGCTCTGGAACAGTTTAGGGAACTGGAAAAACAATGGAATAAAACATAAGATGAACTCTGTCAACACCCAATTTCGTCCAGATAAGAAATAAAAATTTTAATTTAAAAAATAATTAAAAAAATACAAAAAAGGTGAACATTGATTTGAGTATGAACAGTTTTTTTTTTTTTTTACTTTAATTTTAATTT
>Ga0209389_1004035_pt1 | contig 12063 bp, 6 predicted proteins | sample CowpearedBW_FD_187526 | JGI IMG/M metagenome (GOLD analysis project Ga0209389, IMG submission 187526) | Root nodule microbial communities of legume samples collected from California, USA - Cow pea red BW (SPAdes) (version 2) | ecosystem: Host-associated > Plants > Roots > Nodule | place: USA... | reverse complement strand
TTTTTTTTTTTTTTTTTTAAAAAAGGGTTTTGCAGTGGAGTTTTAATTAAAAATGTTTAGACATAAGTGATTCGAAACCCATAAAAAATAGTTAAAATTTTATAATTGATACGAAATGAATCATGTTGAAAAAAGAACACATAAATGTTTGTAAAAAAGTTAAACATATGCCAAAAGGTATAAAACTTCAACCAACTAAATTAAATAATCTCAACAAATATCATTGTCAAGCATTTTTAATTTTTTTACGGTGTTATTAATTCAAAAACACACACAAGTTTGAATAATAAGTAGCTATTCCCATGGAAAGAAAATGTTACACATTTTCTTCTTAAAATATGTGTTTATTATTTAAGGAGTTTACTATTCTATTTTTAATATAACCTTCAAAAATACTACTTTTGTTGTTGTTGGTCGAGGATGCGATGTATTTTTTTTTTCTATTGAATTATCAAATAAAATATTAAATGTTAATATGTTCGCTATGATATCTAATAAACTTTGAGTTATGTTAAGGTTTGATAATCTACACTTTTATCAAGAAAAAATTAATTTATAAAAAGATAAAATTATAGTATAGTTTTGGAAATGTTATTTGTCAATGAGTAAACCAAAGATAATTGTGATATAAGTTAATAATCACGATAAATCAAACAAACACGTGCTAAGTATTTATATGACACTTTTACTTAACAAATTATATTTTTATAAGAATAATGAGTAACTAATCACTTATTATTAGGGTTGAATGTAGTTAGAATCAAACTCATGTCATTTGTTTTGTTTTAATGTATGTTGTCATTGAAGAATGCTTTCAAACCAATACTTGTTAAAAATAAAACACTTCAATCTTAGGATTTGATTGGATTATGCAGGAAATAGAGTTCAATAAGGGATTCAAGTTTATTTATTCAAAGAATCAAGAATTGGATAATCAAGTGAGTTAACATAAATGCTTTTTAACTATTGATAAATTGTAAGGGTGATTTACTAACACTAATTGAGATAAATAATATTAGAGTTACGTTAAAGTTGACCATTTAATGGAACAAATTGAGAGTTTAATAACACGATTTAGTTTATTTTTGTAGGGAATTAATAATTGATTAAGTAGTATAATGATAATTGTAGAGTAACAAAGTTAATATTTTAAATGTTGCATCATGGGTGATTTTTAATTAAAAGATTTTTAATTAAAGATAATGCTAAATTTTGTTTTTTTTTCTTTGGCTTGTTATAGGTTGATAAAAATGTTTTCATTATTATTTTCTCACTTGATCATCATGAAATTGAAATACCTTTGAATTTGATAAGGTTTTCAAAATTCTTAACAAATATTCATGATATCTATCTATGTTTGTATTTCGTTTTTTTATTGATAAAATAATTTCAACATGCTGGCTTAAGTGTCTGTTTCATAAACAAATAGACGAGTCACATGCAAAATCACAGAGTACCATCTTCCACGATCTTCTAAGCATCCAAACACCAATCATATGTTCAAGTTGCCATTAAATAGTTATCTACATTCAGATAACTCAAACAAAAAAATTAACCTTGATTGACAGTTATATATATATATATATATATATATATATATATATATATATATATATATATATATATATGATGTTGTATATATTAATTTCTGATGTTTTAAAGAAACTATTGAATTAAAATAGCTTTTGATTTTTGTTTTTACAATTTCTGATTACTTTGAAAAGTTAAAACAAATGCATGGAAACCTAAAAAACATGTTGTTTGAAGTGCATTTGAAGTATGAGTTTCTAATTATAGTGAGAAAAATATTTTAAATGTAAGCAAACCGATTCAAACAAACTGAACATTTATGGATCTGATTCTTACACCTGCAGCTGATCTCTATCTCAATGATTATCTGTACTGCGCAGAAAAATTATTGGTTGTAGAATAAAATATGATGTGTGCATGAATTAAATTTTGATATAGCAGTTGGCATCTGAGGCCGAGTTTGATTATAAATTTTACATCTCTACATAAACTCATATCATCACTCTTCACTTTGAATGCACACACATATGATGGAATCAAATTCAAAGAAGTGTAACAAGATCCGTGAAGTGGTTAGGCTTCAACAGATCCTCAGAAAGTGGAAGAAAGCTGCAACATCTTCTTCTGCTTCCAACACTGCAGACATTGTTCCAAAAGGCTTCCTCGCTGTCTGTGTAGGGAAAGAGCTCAAGAGATTCATCATTCCCACGCATTATCTCAGACACCAAGCTTTTGAGATTTTGCTCCAACAAGCCCAAGATGAATTTGGTTTCCAGCAAGAGGGTGTGCTCAAAATCCCATGCCATGTATCAGTCTTCCAGACAATACTCAAGTCCGTGGAGGACAACAACAATCCACACATAAGAGATTCACACCACTTCTGACTCAAAACCTTAAGACGATAGGTTGATGGGTCTTCATTCTTATGTATGCTCAATTTTCTCATTTTAACACAGTGTGCAAGATTTAGACTCACATTTAGATTTCCGATTTCCCACCGTTTTACTGATCAGATTGTGAAGTTACTCCCTCTCATCATCCTCAAACTTGTACATAGATATCAATTCTCCTTTTGTGATGATCAACACATGCATGCATTAGTTCTAGTTCATTATAAAGTAGTGCAAAGTGCTGCTTAGTTTTGATTAGATGCATGTGTTGGTTATATTTCCCTATTAACAATTTTCATAACATATACATTGATGTCTTCCTATTTGTTTCTTATGACATATGTACATGAATGTATGCAAAATTATAAAATGTGCAATAGATATTCTGTGATCTTGATTGCCATAGAGAGATAGGATTCTCAAATGAAAAGAGGTAGGATTGAAAACAAACATTAATTAGCCTTTGTGCCCCTCGTGCATGATCCAACACTTCCGCTATCAACTTTAATTAATCCAACTTGGCGTTACTCATGCATCACAATGAAAAAATTGAAGGGCATGCCGAAAATATTACATACGTATATAAAAGTATATACATGTATGTATACAATACTTCGTTGTTGTGGTTTGTTATAAGGAGTGTGCGAAGGAATGGATCAATGGCTACTTATGATTGGGATGTCGGAAAGTTTCTTAGGAGGAAGAGGAAGGAGGGCCCGTTTACGGTGGGAACAGGAGGTCAAAATTTGCTCAAAATAGTCTTCGTCGCAGGGGATGTGAATGGCGCCGTGATGATCGCAGCCATATTCTTCGGCGACGGATTCCATCAAGGCGGTGAAGTCAGGCATGGCCAAGAACCGTACCGGAATGATGAAGCGTCGGAAGTCGGGGCCCACGTAGACGGCGATGAAGCCTTTGGGAACCTTGGCGTTCCTTGCGGCGGCGCCGTCGGAGGTCTCTCCGGAACCTAGCAATGGCTTCTTGGAATGATGCTGAATATGACAGCTTAAGGATCTGGAGAAGGATGATTTTTTGATATGGTTTGGGATTTTCTTAATGATTTTTGGGGCGCATATCGAAAAGCTTCTTGAGAGTTTCATTTCCAGTGCTCATTCAACCTCCTCCGGTCTCCTCTAGTGGTTGGGAGATTGAGGAATCGACCGGGGAGAAGAAGAGTTTCTTTTTGCTCAAGAAACTTTCCCTCCTTAACTGCTTCAAACTTAAAGCTTCAAATTAAGTAAATGGATGGAAGACAAAGCAGCTTCTGTTCACACCATGCATCTGTCTCCTTAATTTATTCCTAACTATGGTTTTATTTACTATTTCTAGAAATCACAAATTCATTATCCAATTTTTATTGTACAATAACGAAACCGCCAATTAACTAACGTGGGATCTAAAGTACGAGGAGGCTTTTGTGTTTATTTGTAAATGATTTACCTTGGTGAAGAGGTTGTATGATTGTAAATTGTGAGATCATAATAAAGATATAATAGATTTTATTTATTTTTTATATAAATATAATGCATATCACTACATACACATTATAAAAATAAAATTACTTTTGTATCAATATTTAATTAGACTTTATGAAATTCATCATTTTCTTAATACTTCATTGAACTTAGTTTATCTAATATAAAACATTTAAATTGAAATAAAAACTAAAAGATCATGCACTTATTTTAATATCATGTAAGACATATATTGACATATATTTAGATACGTATTTACAATTTTCTAAATTCAAATTATGACATCTAAAAATAGATAAGTTTTGGTATATTTATTCGTATTGATATTAATATTTTAAATATTTTAAGTATATTCAATATTTTTTTATATTTAATATATTTAACGTTTAATACATATACAAATTTTGTTTTCACTCTAACTTTATTAGACATTTAGTATTTTAATACTTATCATTTAAAAATAACAAAATAACATAAAAATTATTTGAAGACATAAAAATCTATTTCTCGCAATTTTTATTACAAGTCATTCGTAAATTTGAATGCCACCGGAAGAAAACGCCCACAAGTTCCGTTAAAGCCTGATATTTTCTTTTGGAAAACTCACCTATGTATGGAAAAAGAACTCGAGAAAAGGAATGAGATAAGTGAATCTAGTTTGAAGTTTTAAAATGAGTTTACCCGATACTTTACATCATTAATGAGGCTGTGAAATAGTTTTAAAATCATTAGAGAATCCTATCCACCTCTAATTTGAATAACTTGTGAAAGACTTTTCAAACATTTTTAAGAGTTTTATTTAAATTCTCACTTTTAAAATATTTCTATTTTGTTCTCTTAAGTAATTGTTGCATTTAGAAGGCGCTGATACATGTATTACATTTTGAGTGGGTGGCTTTTGTTTCTAGTTTTTGTTGATTAAATTATGTTCTTGTTTTAGCATAGTTTCACAAATGAGTTTCAACACACTACAGATATCATTGAAAATTTTCCTTGTGATTCTGCAGTATATTTACATATTTCATCCTTTGCTTCATACTACCTTCATCATTAACGTCCATAAAATTTTTTATCTTGAATAACGGTCCACAAGTGCTTTGGCTTTTTCTGGTGCAAAGAACCTAGCCTGCACAAAAAAAGTTATAACAGTGTAGAAAAAGAAAATTTTAGTTTATATAATGTTATTTTTACATTTTATTCACCTACTCATTATGAAAGTTCAACTCAGAAACTTACTTGTATGAACATTCTCTCAGCATCACCAATATTTTTGTTTTCTTTTAGGATGATTCCCTGTAAAAAATTACAAGACATACTTTGGGTGAATAGCTCCTTCCAGTGCCCTTTGGACAAAAATAGCATAACTGATAGGAATATAATATCAAATAATCTTCTGGGTGAATAAAATGGCAGAGAAAGCGATTGATTTAAGATATCTAACACAAGTCATTTTTGAAAAGTTGAATATAGAATTGTATTAAGACATACTCAAAACAAATTAGAAGCATAAAAATATGGCCGTAATTCATAGCACAACTGACTATGAGAAATTAAGTTTGAGGAAGACAATGAAAAATGAACATTGCAGGCTATCATGGTTGATTCCTAAGAGAGCGTGGCTTATTCTTTACTAGTTACATCAAAGTTCTTTTCCTTTTCTTCAAAATTATCTTGTAAATTTAGTCTAGATAACACGGATATTCCAAAGATGTTTCCGTGTACGAATCATTTGCATATTTCAGTGTATTTTGCTTTCGAATTTAACTTATTGGCACTATTAGTGATATTTGTTTTCATGCAGACATGCAATAGAATTAATCCTTTTATCACATATTTCTATTCTAAATATGATTTGTACATAGGGTGAATTCTTATTGTCTCTATATAAAAATGTTTTAAACTATGTATTAAACCTAGTTGTGTATTCAGTCGAACTAAATAAATGTTTTTGAAATGTATTTCCACACTATTTTGGTGGAACTAGTATTTCTTACAACTCATGGTTTTGCCAAAATGGACTAATTGGGCAATACAGTTTTGAAAAAGGCTTTAGATACGATGTTAAATTCTAGGAAAGAGAGAAACAATGTGTATTTGAGACAACATAGGTGTTTTATTTATATTGAGGAAAAGAAATTAATACAATATTTGATATCTTTTAATAACAAAAATGTGATACACGAATAAATAAAAAAGTTTCTAATAAATTATACATACACATATATAATCTAGATATTCTTAATGATATAGAATCAACTCCTTATTTCAATATTTATTTGATTATATATAGGATCAGCTCCTTATTTTCTATAATTATAACACAACCTTGGATAAACCCAAATGGATAAAAATAAACTAAAGCAGAGTTCTGTAAATAACAAATTCTTCAACTATATAAATTTTCTGCAATGATTATTTTCTTTAATTAGATTTATAAAGAAAAAAAGCATTTAGTGATTAAATGAGAGAAAAATACAGACCTTAGCTAAGTATCCACGAAAATCATTAGGGTAAGTAGATATGAGTTGATCATAAACAGCTACAGCATCACTGACATGGCCCCAATCTGAGTAGGCTTTCCCTAGAAGTAATTCAACCTGAGAATTGTAGGAATATTAGAAAAAACATATGTATAAGGAAGAAACAAAAAGAAAATTGAAGTATGTGATATATACCAACTTTGAAATGAGTAGATAACTGAATATTATTCCCTGATTATTTAGCACAGGGATATGATGAAAATACAGCTGACTAATTAATTCTAACCCAGTAGTTGCAGGCAAAATAAAAATACCGACTCACCACCCTAAATAAGATAAATAAAGTAAATAAATAATTCTGAAATAAATCTGTACAGGAATGCAAATGAGGAAATAAAAATCTCATGCTAGGATTGTGAATTTACTTGGACAGGATCCAGCTTCTGTGAGTCTGATGGGTTGCTATTAGAATTTTTGCTCAAGTTTTCGGAACTCAAATCCTTACGATAAGTCAAAAGTAATTGAACAGCCTGTTGAAGAAAGAATGGAAAAATAGAATGTTAATTCAAAATGCACAGTACCACTGAGAGTCCAAAAGAAAAACCCCATATTTCTGTACAATATATTGTCTGGTTTTGTTGGGAAATCAAAGGAAGAGAATACACGATAATATAACACTACCTTTAACCAGAACCTTAAAAGTAGGTTCTTCTTCTTATATATTACTCAGCTTATCTATTTATTTATAACGTGGGAGTCCAACTTATACTTGAACTCCAATAGGTTTAAGGAATTACTTTTTGTTTCCATTTTATGTTTTATTTTTCCAAAGGTATGTACAGAAAATGGAAAATCAATATTCATGTACAAATCTTTAAAGAGAAGAAACAAAATGAAATAGGGGTGTGAAAAAATGGACTCTGTAAATTTTTTAGTGAATTATAATGAGTTAAAAATAAACCATTAATCCATTTATGACCCCTTAAACAAGCATCGAGAAAATTAATTCCATCCATGACTCCCATAAAAAAACATGCTCAACCAGCGAACTTTAGACTACTTAACCCAACGGATGAAAAAATATATTGGATGACTCATAATCAAACCAATAAAAAGTGGTGATTCAATCCATTAATATTTACTTTTATAATTGGAGGGATTGATCGGATTCTATATGGATAGATAGGATGATTAGTGGACAAATGGATTGAATTGTCTGGTCAAAATGAAAAAGGGTAGAAATTTTTGTGATTATTATGGAATACAAAAATGAAAAAATGTGGGTTTTCACTGCTTGAGTGCACAAATCTTTGAAGAGAAGAAACAAAACGAAAATAAAGTGACTTAGTTATCCTCTTTGGACAGAGTAACGATCCTGAACATCATCACAAAAAGGTGTACTTGATTTTACTTTTAGAAAGACGAGTGGAAATTAAGCATCATCAAGCAAAATAATAGGAATTAGTTCGTGCATCAAATATATCCTGAAAATCCTTTATCATGATGACAAACCTCCTCTGGCTTTTTGGCAGCAAGTAATGAATTGGTAAGGCCACGGAGAACTTCAAGTTGGATATCTTTGGACACCTGTCAGAGATCAACCAGATTTTATGGATAATGCTTGATGGAATTACTAAGCTTGCTACATTTGATCAATTAGAATTTGTAGATATAGCCACCTCTTCACTAGATTTCAGATTCTAGTTAAGAGGGTTTGGATGCATACTAACAGGTGGACGCAACAGATATATTGCTTTCATTAAAAACTTCAGCATAAAAAACTTAAGCACATACTATGAGAAGTAAAGTGCAAAAAATATTTTACAAGAGCAGAAAATATAATTTATCCCAGGTCCTAAAACAATCATCAAATTCCTGATGGTTTTATGACATTACTCCAAGAAAAAGGTTGAAAATACTGACCTTTGCTGAACTTTTATATGCAACAACACTCCCTTCATAATCTTTGAGTCCGTACTTAACTTCTCCAAGCAAACGAAAAACATCAGGATCATTTGGTTTTACCTTGGAATAACACCAAAAAAATTTCTCAACACTAATTTAAGGTCAATTAGCAAGACTTTCACAACATATTTTTGAAAGAGAAATTTTTTGTCTAATAAATATATAGCTATAATTCCCTACGTAGAGGATACTTTCCAACACATGTAACTGGAAAATTCCAGGGGATATCCATGCTCAAAACAATACCTTCGTCAAATCATCAAGTAGAGAAGCAGCTTTTGCATATTCCCCTAGTTCAGCCAAAGTTACTGCAGCTCCCTGAAAGTCATTTAAAATGTATCTAAAAAGACAGAAATCAGAAGAACAGAACTAGTATCCAAAACTTACTTCAAGAGCAGTTGGATCTCTCGGGGAAATACTTAATGTTGCTTCAAATTCCTTGAGCCTACTCTGCCATATATCACAAAGTATACCATAAATGATTCTGTGGTTTTGTCAGAATGTATAGAGATGATATTTGAAGGATTAAGGGTAAACGTGGTAACTTTGTTTATACATAATAAATGTCGATACTCCCTAATGGAAGGAGTATAATACTCCTGTGTGACTGAAAATTTATCTCAGAATCAGATGGAACCAGACCAAACTAAGCTAATTAATGACATGCCCAGATGATAGGTGTCAGAAATAATAGAATATGTACACTGTATTAATGCAAACCCCACAGCCATATCAAGGTGCTAACATAACAGGTTCTGGACGTTAAACAAAATGAAAGAACAAAGAGGTCTAGCCAATTCAAGAGCGTGAATCTCCCAGAAGCCCCAACTGATTTCCGCCTACTTCCTAACCCTTCTTGCCATCTCAGCAGTTAGTTACATATGAATTTATATGACATTCTTTCTCAATAACTATGATTTCTTTCGTATGTCATTCTCCTTTTTATCCTTCCATAGACACACCTTAGTTACTCCAATGGTAGTACCGGTATCTAAGGGAAAATTAGGATCCTGAAAAAATTATCTGATGAGATAATTCTTAAACAGAACTAATCATATTAAGTACTATTAACTTGATTACATGAGCAGAACTGCTCAAAATCTTTAAAAATAGATTATAAAGTTTCTTTGCTGTGTGTGTGCACTTGTATTTACACCATAAGTTGTTCAACAGTTACAACTTGCAAGTCCCAAAACGAAAATCAACTAGCCTTTCGGTAGAATCTCTATCCATAATTACTAAGAGAATTAAGCATATTTAAATTCCTGTTGGATCATTATCACAAAATCTCCTTATCTACACATTACTTCTTTACAGTTGGTAAGTGTGCATGGAAAGCTTTACATCTGATAGAAAAATACTGCTATGTCATATCAAAGCTAACTATATTTATTTTTATCTTGCCTAATGTTAGTCCACTACAGATAAATAATGTTGAAAACAAAACACAACCAACAATACCAAACTCTTAAGCACCAAATCTCCACTTTTCCATCAGTCCGTGAAAAGAAACAATCTTAATTCAGTGAACTTTTGCTTCATAAGGAAAGGAAATAAGAGTATAAGACAAAAAATAATTAGGAAGGACATCAGTGCCTGACTAGTTACCAGAAGATAACAATAATTGGATGGAAATCATACCTGGAGAGTAGCTTTCTCCTCCTCGGACAACTTACTACTGACCACAGCACTGTCATCAGTAGGACTAACACTGCAAGATATCCCATTTTTTAGGGTACATAATGATATCCCAATTTAAACTGTAACCAAAACTACATGACAAATAATGAACATGATGAGGAAATGTATGAATAGCATCCATAATTACAAGCAGCACAGAGCATGGCATGGTTTATAATTCAAGATGATGAATATCTTAAACTATATATGTTTGATGGAGGATTTGATGGAAGTTGATAAGTCGGCCTAGTAACATTTTTCCCTAGTTTATTTGTAACAGCAAGCTTATTAAGCTTATGAATGATTTAGATGTTAGCCCTAAGGTATCATCCTTTTCATAAAACAATAGGTTGAGTATAGAATTCATTCAATCCCAATCAAAAAAGAAAACCTAATTAGCTTGCTTTTCAAACAACGCTTTGAAGTTAACAACGTTAAAAAAAAATCCACCCCAATTTAAAGATTATTTACCAGTATTATTTTTGTAACAAGCTTGAGAAGTTAATTTAACTGGTAACATAACAACCTATATATTTTTTTCAGATAAAATACGAGTAATTGTGCAGCAAAAGACCGAGATGCAAAAATAGGCTGTTCCAATAACTAATTATCTGGTTTAAGAGCATGCATACCTTCCCGATGGAAGAAAATCTCCAAAAGCAAAAACCAGACCGAAGAGTACAACAGCTACCCCCACTCCAATCTGTATCATGACAGTTACATACATGTACATAGTTTTGATATCTAAGAGAAAACAGGGTTTTATGTGGTAAGAAGCAACAATGGTACCTTAGTGGGAAGGCCAATTGTCTTTTCGTCCGAAGAAACTGGTGCATCATAGTCAATTGCTCCAAATTCCTTTTGCTCCTCTGTCTTCTTCTGCTCAAGTGCTGACCTACGCAGTGTGGAGAAAGAGTAACTGAGCAATGGTGGTCATAATTAGAAAGAGAGAAATAGGTGCGAGTGTAAGGTGCACCTTCTAACTGTTTTTAGGCGTTCCTCAAAGTCAACATCCAAAAAATCGTTCCTAGATTTGCCGTCAAGTTGTGAACTTAAACGGGGTGCCTCTGCACATGCCATATCATCATATGAAATAAAGTGAGAGGCAAAAAAGTAGCAGAAGATAAGAGATGCAATTGAATTGCACTTACGAGAAGACAGAGAGCGAGACTGTTTAGGTGCTGGTCCCTTGACACTGCAACAATAGACAGACACACATGACATAGTTTGTGAATTGTAAATATGTATATACACATGAAATGATGCATAATCATCGTACCTTTGCTGCGACACGAAACCTGTGTCAGATTTGTTGGTCTGAGATAGAAATAAAAGAACAATCAATCGAAATGGGAGCTTAAAAGAAATGGAAATGGAAATGGAGAAGAAAAAGAAGACGCAGCCTAACCTTAATCCTGTTAGAGTTTTCTCCAAAACCACGACCACCTTGCTTGGAATCGGAGCACTTTATTTGAAACCAAAACAAACCGCTGCTTCTGAGAGACATCGCATAGAGCTTTTGTCTTCACATACTTGCACCACACCACAGTTGTGATAAGGTTCGGAGAGCCTCTCCACTATATGCAACATATGCAACTGTCAGGTATATATATCAAAGGATTCTATTATTTATTTTAATTTTTTATTAACAAAAGATTCAATTTAATCTCTTCATTTTTAAAATCAGTCAAACTTCCTCACTTTCTTTCAAATATTATTATTATTATTATTATTATTATTATTATTAAGATAACATATTCGTGGTAGTGTCCACATGACGTGGAAAACAAGTTCATGAAAAATTTCACAATAGACATGCCCAAAGTTGTGACGGGAACCATGAAATTTAAAAGACATGTTCGCATGAAAGTTGTTCTTTCAATTAATAAAAATTGAAGCTTGCCTCAAAAAATTTAGAAGAGAGTAAGGGTATTTTTATTCGTGTGGTCAAAAATATTTTACCGAGATCTCTCACAATAGAATGTTCTTACTAAAACACGCATGTTTTTAGACAAGTTGCTGAAAGGGTGAGACAAGTACTGA
>Ga0209389_1004031_pt1 | contig 12069 bp, 6 predicted proteins | sample CowpearedBW_FD_187526 | JGI IMG/M metagenome (GOLD analysis project Ga0209389, IMG submission 187526) | Root nodule microbial communities of legume samples collected from California, USA - Cow pea red BW (SPAdes) (version 2) | ecosystem: Host-associated > Plants > Roots > Nodule | place: USA... | reverse complement strand
AAGCAAAATAGGTACATTAATTACAGAAGCAAAAACAAGCAATTATTAGAACACATGAATAACAACAAGAGAGGGTATTAGTAATCAAGGCAAGCATTTTGTATACACAAAAGAAACAAAAAATATGAATAAAATCTATTTGAGGCAACGCTAATGGATTAGAATTATGCAAAAGCTTAATTTGAGCATGCAATGTCTAGGATGCCCAATTCATTTGTGAGAGTGTAAAACCTCTCACGTGCTAGGGGCTTAGTAAAGATGTCAGCTAACTGATTTTTAATGTCAATGTATTCAACTTTGCACTCTGCCTGGACATATGATCTCTAATAAAATGGTGTCAAATTTCAATGTGCTTAGTCTTAGAATGCAGAACAGGATTTTTAGTGAGATTTATAGCACTAGTGTTGTCACACCTAAGAGGGATATGTTCTAGATGAATGCCATAGTCTTCCAGTTAATTTTTAATCCAGATGGGTTGTGCACAACTGCTAGCAACGATGTACTCTGCCTTAATAGCAGAGAGAGCAACACATGCTTGCTTTTTGGAGTGCCATGAAACTAGGGAGCAATACATGCTTGTTGATTGTACCCTTTCACCATCAGTCTAGCTTTGTTTTTTATTATAAAGCCAAAGTCGTCGAATTTGTTTTGGAAGACCCATTTTGTGCCTATGACTTGTTGAGCTTTTGTTCTTGGGACTAGGTCCTAGATGTCATTTCTCTTGAACTGATCCATCTCATCCTGCATTGCTAGAAACCAATTATCATCCTTTAGCGCATCATCCAGTGTCTTTGGTTCAATATGGGAAACAAAGGCCACATTCAAACAAAATTGACTAAGTTGCCTGCGAGTGGATACTCCTTTGGAAATGTCTCAGTTGCATGATATGGAGTTGTATCATCACCAGGTTGCCTTTCTGCTTGAATTTTAGAATTCTCCTTTGTTAAATCAACACCTGTTGCATTTAAATCTACATTATTTCTTGGTTAAAAGGAGTTAGTGTAACTCTCAATATGCTCATCAAATGCAAAATGAATGGTTTCCTCTATTGTTAATGTTCTTTTGTTATAAACTCGATAAGCTTTGCTAGTTAAAGAGTAACCGAGAAAGATGCCTTCATCGGCTTTAGAATCAAACTTGCCAAAATTAGATTTGCCATTATTTAGTATGAAGCACTTACAACCAAGTGCTATGAAATATGAGACATTTGGTTTTCTTCCCTTGAAGATTTCATAGGGTGTAAGCTTCAAAATGAGTCTTATCAAGACTCTATTCAGTATATAGCAGGTTGTGCTCACTATATCTGCACAAAAATATTTATCAAGGAGTCTTATCAAGGAGTTTTCATTGAGCATTGTTCTTCCCAATTCTTCTAATGATCTATATTTTCTTTCTACAACACCATTTTGTCGTGGTGTTTTAGGGGCTGAGAAATTATGAGAAATGCCATGTTTTTCACAAAACTTTTCAAAGATTTCATTTTGAAATTCACCTCCATGATCATTTCTAATAGACTTAATTTTTAAATCTTTTTCATTTTGGACAACTTTGGCAGATTTTCTAAAGACTTGGAAGGTGTCACTTTTAGATGAGATAAAGAAGTTCCAAGTAAACCATGAGTAGTCATCAACTAGCACTAGTGCATAGTAATTTCCACCTAAGCTTTTGGTCCTAGATGGCCCAAACATATCCATATGTATAAGTTCTAATGGATTAGCAGTGGAAATATATTGTTTTGACTTAAAAGATGTTTTTACTTGTTTACCTTTTTGGCATGCATCACACAATTTATCTTGTTGAAAGTTAATGTTAGGAAAACTAGTGACTACAGGCTTTGAAACAAGCTTGTTTTAATGTGCCATGTGTATTTGTGCAAGTCTCTTATGCCAAATGCAAGGTTCATCATTTTTAGCAAATAGGCAAGCAATTGAATCAAATGAAGTATTTTCAAAACCTACCATGTATATGTTCTAAATCCTTTTTCCAACAAAGATTAGTTCGTTTGATGAGGCATGGCAAATCAAGCAATGATTAACTTCAAAGGTAACTTTTAAGTTCTTATCACATAATTGGCTAATACTAAGCAAGTTGTTCTTGAGTCCATTAACTAGTAACACATCCTCATTTCAACAGTAGAGGAGGACCTCGCTTTACTTGTACCCAAGATTTTACCTTTATTATTATCACCATATGTGACATGTCCACTCACTTTGTGAAAGATTTTGCTGAATTTTTTGATATTGCCTGTCATGTATCTTGAGCAACCGTTGTCTAGGTACCACATTGATTGCTTAGTTTCAAGATTCACCTACAAACCAGATTATTGAGATAAAGTAGGTACCCAGTTAAACTTGGGTCCTTTTGTGTTAGGCAATTTTGTGGTTCCTTTGGGTACCCCACCTAAACTTCCTTTTAGGAACTCCACAGTTTTTCAAATAGCAAGAATTTGATGCAAGACCAAGTTCAGAGCAATAGGTGCAGGCGATAGATGATGGTTTGCTTATGTTTAGAAAACTTCTAGTGCCTAATCGATTAGATTTGCCACTGTAGCCTATTCCTTCTTTGTTAATGAACTGATTTAATCAATTAGGAAAGGCATAAAAGATGAAAGAAGCACAAGAACACAACAATTTTTGTACTGGTTCGATTCAAGATGAATCTACGTCTAGTCTTCTCCTAAGCAACCCGAGCTTAGGAGGATTCAGCTAAATCAATAGAGTTACAAGAATTACAAAAACATCTATATAATTCAAGACCCTAAAGACTAAGGAGCTTGATCTACAAATCAAGAACTCCCCTAGATATATATTATTTCTTTTCTTAGTGCCTTGAGTTAAGATGAAGTCTGAAATTTATAAAAATGTCCATTCAAATATATGTTCTTCAATGGACCTAATTTTGTGTTGGTCGAACTAATTAATGTGCAACGACAGATGAAGATTTGTGGAAAAGTTCGAAAACAAAAACGAGAAGAGGACGGGAAGTGGAATTGTGCAAATTATTGAGACTAGAAAGTCGAACCACATGACATGGACTTGAAAAGCATGGATGATTCGCATAATATGAAATAGAAACTAGCAAGAACCATCTTGAGATTAGTTCAGGGTAGGAACGGATTATGGCATTTCTAGACTAGTTGTCCTATTTCGTAGAATATAAAATCATGACAAAAATAGAAATATTATTTTTTGAAAAATGTTTTTTGATAATTTGACAAAGTTTCTATAAATAGAATTAAAATAGATTAATTTTTTATTTTTTAACAAAAATGAAATAATAAAATAGTATTTTTTTTTATCTAATTTATCTCAGTTTGTAAAAGAAAAACTCTATTAAATTATTATTTTCCACAAAAATATGACCTTTTTTTTTACGTTTTCGAAATTATAGCTTAAAATGGTTTAGTGGCACAAACTAGAGTTTCTGAAACCAACACAATTTTGAACTACGTAGCTCTTTCTTTTCACTTGATTAAACGGTTTGTTGAAAAATATCAGTGGTTGCTGCTAAGCATGAAGCAGAAATGAGGCTCAGAATTTAATGGACACGAAGTCCACCTTTTTATTGTTTGTCATTTTAAGGGTACATAGAGAGTTACTGTATATTGACCATTCAAAAGAGTTGAAACTAGACAATGTAGAATAAAGGTGACTTTTTTAACACCAATAATGTATAACAAAAGTTAGTGGATTATCAGCAGAACGTTGTAGGAGGGTTTGGAATATCTTAAGAACATTCATACATTAGATGCGTAAGAACTTTAAGGCCAAACTCAACTGTGCTGTGTAAATGAAGAACACAGCATGAGTAACTTTGTTAACATTCATTTACCGACTCAATTAATTTCACTTTATTAAAGATTAGTTTCAATCCAAAGAGGGAAATGCATGTTTAATGGGTTCTTGAAGTTATTTAATGACAAACAACAGAATTGCAGCAACTTATTCATTAATTCTCATCCATTCATTTCTGAAATCAGAAGTCAAAAATATAGGATGTTGAATCTGGAAAAGCAATAGCAAACAGAATTGGTTCAATCCCCAGGCAAGTTTGTCAATTCATTAAATATACCAAATATATCTCCATACCTCAAGATTAAGCTCTAGCTTTCCACAGAAGATACTCCGGACAACAAAAAGAGAAAACGAAATGGAAATATGGTTTAAATACAAACAAAGAAGCAAAGTAGTGGGGGGGTTACAAATGTAGCAGACTTAGAAGCCAGGGGCCTTGTAGGCAATGAAACTGATGCACTGGACTTGACGAACGTTGTCGAATCCAATGATACGGACGAAGCCGTTGGGGTGAGCAGTCCTGGCCTCTACAACCTCCTGCAACACCTGAGTAGCATCAGTGCACCCAAACATAGGCAGCTTCCACATGGTCCAGTACCTTCCATCATAGTATCCAGGTGACCTGTTTTGCTCACGGTATGGGAATGGGTCCTATAAACCAAAAACATCAAATCAATCATCAAAATTTAATAACAATCAATCATCAAATTCAACAAAAAGGGCTTCCAACAAATTCACCTGCAATGTAAATTCCAAGCAAGGGATCCATCCATTCCTAAGAAGGTAATCTATCTCCTTAAGCAGTTGTTCTTCAGTCAGGTCTGGAAGGTACGACAGAGTCTCGAACTTCTTCTTCCCAGTTGTTGGCCACACCTACTCATTTCCATCATAATTTCATTAACCTTTTCTACCCATAATTTATCCATCTAACTTCTAATTCCAGTTTTCTTAATTACCTGCATGCATTGCACTCTTCCACCGTTGTTTGCAACCGAAGTAATGTCATTGTTCGTCTTCCTCGTTGGGAACCCACCCAAGGACTTCAGGCCAGTGAACGGAGCCACCATGCCGGCACCGGCACCAGCACGGTTAACGGTCGTAACAGCTGGGGAGGAGATCATTGAGGAAGCCATTTTCCTTCCTTCTTACTTCTGAATCACTTGTTGTTCTGCTGCTAGATGGCCAAGCTTCTTCTCCTTCTTCCTTTATATAATACTGTGATTTCTTCACTACTCATCCAATGGTGTCAAATCCAAGGGACTGCTTCCTCACATCTTACAACCGTTGGATTCTATAAGTGATGACATTACAGCATATTGTCCACACGAGTAAGGAAAATATTTGAATGGTAGCCTTATCGTTAGGTACCATGTGGAAGTGACACGTGGAAGAGGCTCCATTATCTTATCTCTTCCTTGGAAGAACGTAAATGTGTGATGCTGGTGGAGTTGATATTATTTTTGAGTGAATGGTTTGTACTACTGTGCCTTCCTTCCATTTTACCTTACATATTGTGTGACCACAATTTCTCATGCATGTTTTATTTTATTACTCGAGCATGTAAGAGAATACCCTTTGTCTCGTCCCTTTGTTGCAGTAATGTTTTATATTTTAAAGGTAAATGTGTATTGAAAAAATAAAAATCAAGAGAACCACCAAATCAACTGACATCTTTGTCCCTTTTGTTGGGTAGCTGAAAAACTTGCTTAAGTCTTCATCTTGGAGTCGTTTTAGTATTGCTCAAAATGTTCATTACAGTACTTTTTGTTATGTTAAGATATGTTTGAAAGTAACACTAGATAAGTAGATAAAGCAAAATGTGTATATGGTATAGAAGGGTTGGTAGATGATGGGCTTATCATGCTTGGTTGATTAATGGCCAAGCATACACCTCAAAGATATAATTTGGTCATAACTAAATCAATGCACTCAAACTTTATACCTTAAAAGTGCATTGTAAGATAACAGCAATGAAGCACAAATCAAAAGTCAAGTATTACATGAGAAGTTCAAAAGATTTGATCCTCATAATTTAATCAGGCAAAATATGAGAAGATTAATTCTCTGCCAATAAAACAACTGCGAATTTTCGGTGTCGAAGTTTATCAGTATTGACTGAAGAACTGATATAGTGTTTTAGATGAAATTGGTTAATGGTTGAGAATTTCACATCTGGAGTGGTAAAATTCTTAGTTTGTTGTAGAGTTCTGTTTACAAGATGTTAGTTCCAGTGAATTTTTCGAAGAAACTTGGTTTATTTATTCTTGAAAAGAGCATGTTTCTCGACCTTTCTTCGGAACACAACTTTGTCTTATTGTATGGATTTTTCTCATACGTAGTCTCCGCCAAATGGAAACAAATATCTACATGATTTCACTACCCTTGCAACTCAGTTAAGATAAATGATATGCCGAAAATATCAGTAGGATAGCACTTTCCAATTTACTAACAGAAACCTTATATGAATCCTTCATTTTTGGACAACCAAATTTCATCTCCTTTATCCATTCTATCTCATTTCAAATCATGTACCAAAGCACTCTCTCTTCTTTTCAACGCCACATCTCAGTCCACTGAATTCCTTATTCAAGAAAAACCAATGAAATTCAGTAATGGAACTAGCACATGAGCTTTCCACTATATGTAATGAAGGAAATTGTAGATATCTTTTCGCTCTACCTTTTCACTACAATTTCTAAATTAAACTTCTTACGTCACTGAATCATCTCTAGCTTCTAACACAATATTTTCCTTTATTACTAATCAGCATGGCTCGGAAGCCTTAAAAAGAGAAAACATTCTCAAATGGGTAAGAAACTCAACTCAAATTCTTTGTTGATGAAAGCAACAACGACAATTATCTTGTTTTTATACTAGTAGGTAATTTTGTCAAAAAGCAATTAAACAGGGTATAGCAAATGCAAAAATGGAAGTCTCCTACTTTGGAAGTTTGGAGACTTTGCTTGTCACGTATAGTCAATTTTGAGGCCTAATTCTACATCTTCACTATATTGTTGACTATCAACCGAAAGAATCCAAGTCTAGTTGCCTAAGGGATAAGATCTCACTACTTTAAATTCTTCTCAACAAAATTCAAAGTAGATTTTCTAATATCTTTTCACTTTGCCCATCTATTTGTGGATATACACTATTAGGTGGTAACTTAGTTCTTATCTTTCTACATATAGTCTTCCAAAAATGGCTCTAAAATTTTACTTTTGAATCAAAAGTAATGATATTTTCAATTCCATGCAAACAAAGTATCTTTTTAAAGTATATGTATGCAATTTAAATAACATCATTAATATTTTGGCATAGAATAAAATGAACTATCTTTGAAAATCTATCTATGAAAACCATATAAAATCTTTTTGTTGATAAGTTGTTGTATTCAAGAACAAAGTTCGTGCTAACATATTTCCAAGATGCACATGTAACTGGTAGATTCAAGTATACAACTCTAAAATTTGTTCTGTGGTTGTAGCCAAGGGACAAATTTGCATCTCTGAATATGTTGGTTAACATTTCTCACTTTAGCCAATAGAAATTTTCTTCGATTAAGGCTGCAATTTTCTTACTTAAAGTGGCCTGATGATACCCCACCATGAATGCATGAATGAGGAAATGAGTAAGAGTACATCATTCAGAATAATCGTTGGATGAAGGAAGCAAGCAATGGACACAATTCAAGTAAAATTGAAGCCTAAGAAGGAGTTACAATTCTCGACCAAAGGAAGACCTAAGAGAGGCATGGAAAACATGTTCACATTGAGCAAAGAAAAGAATGTGCAAGCATGGATATCACCTCTTCAAGATTCTCCACAAAAAGGAACATTCTAGGCTTCATTTTAAAGTTTTGAAATTCAAAGCTTCCCACCTTTTTCTTCATTCAAAGCTTCCTCTTCCATTGAAATGGTTTTACAAAACACATACTGTTTTTGTAGACCAAACTACTTTGAGGAATACATATATAGTATACAAGATTTCTCCACTATACTAAGGGATTCTTTTGCTGCTACGTTGAAAATTCATTATTAATGACCAATTTTAGTGACCATTAATAATTAGTCACTATAATGACCAATTTATATACCAATTTATAAACTAAAAATTATTGAATAGTTTCAAAATTGGTAACTAAAATAGTTTCTATTATGAATTAGTCTCTAAATTGGTCTCTAACATTAGCTAGCTAGGTTTTGGCTACCAAAAGAATTGATCTCTAAATTAGTCTCTAATTAGGAGATTGGTTTCTAAATTGGTCTCTAAATATATTTTTTGGTCATAAAATTTGTCACTATTTGATAGTTTTCTTGTAATGTGTCTAATGTTGAAGAACGTCTAGAACACCTACTACTTCATCTGATCATGTGTGCTAATATGGTCATTGTTGGTGAAAACCAAACATCCACAAAAAGAGAAAAGGTAAGTTAAATTTGAAAGAACAACCATAAAACAATACAATTCTTCAAACAATATATAGCTTCCTAATACAAACATACATATCACCACACATACAAGTGATGACTTGGGCCCAACCATGCCCTCTTGTAAATAAAAGTTATCCAAGGAGTAAGAGCTTGGATTAAGAGCTTAGTTGACAATAGAGTATAAAATTAGAATTTTGGGCCATGTAATTAGGCCATGCTTAACATAATTAAGTTGCACCTTAAGAATTGGATCAAGAAAAATCATCTAGCATTTAAATTGGTTTCAATTGATCCAATTCAAATGCTAGGCTAAGAAGCACATTCTAGAACACTACACATTTAACATTACTCCACAACTTGCACTTAAGAGTCAACTTGCTAGAAGCTTCCCTTAGGAACCTCCTCTAGCCTCCCTCCTCTAAGATTGACCCAAACCCCTTAGAGTTTCACCTTAACCAATCAATGCCACCACCACCGAAACACCTTTGCTGCAACTTTTCTTCTGTTGAACGTCCATTGAGACTCCTTCTTCCAGTTATGTCACACCAAGAGGCTCATCAACAAGCCATCAAGCACACATAAATCTACTCATTCCAAGCATCTATTTCATGCATATGAGACCAATTTCTGAAAGTTTAAGAAAAATTGAATGAGGCACAACCTTACCCATGGTTTTGTTAAACCAAGGACAAATTTAGAGAGTAACAACTTTAACCATGGTTTAATCCAACCAAAATTGAGAGAGCCACCAACCCAATTCCTCATGAAACAGTAACCCTCCATGTGAATGACCAAGCTCCAATCTTGTTTCATATTGCAAGCCTTGCCATAAGAAACTCCTTCAACTCTCACCACATAACTACCTTTCTCTATTGTATAATGGTAAATACTAGAGTCAAGATAATGCTATCCAAATCCTATTCAATAGTTCCTTTCACCACTACACTTATAATCATTTTGCCCTAGAATATTATCTCGTGCAGCCGCGCAATGCAAAATCCTTGCATTCACACCAAAAGTAGATATAATATCATCCCATATTCTAAAATGTCTCAAACATATATATGCTACATATATACATACACGCACACACTCTCAAGTATAAACAAAAATTTGAATAATGCAAATCAATATAGGAGGTGAGCAACGAAAAATTAAACAATTTATGATGTAATAAAGCAGTTTAAATGGTCAATTGGAAAATAACCTGTTACCACAACCAATCTAATGTTCTTTTTATCAATTGAAGCATTATCAGAACTCCAAATATACACTGCACAAGTGACCTTATGCTAAAAGAGGAACAAAAAATAAAAAATAAAAACTCCTAAGAGCTTGTCGTACTTCACATCACTATATCAACAAGGACTATAAGAAACAATCAGCCCTTTCCTAGCAATATCACCAAATGACATTCCAAGAAAACAAACTGCCCAGCAAAGTATCTCCTCAAACCAATAAATCAATCGATGTTAGGACGCGCTTTTGCATGTTTTTCAAACCACTAAACATTGATTCACGATGTCCATGCATTATTGTCACACTGACAAAAAAACATCCCTAATTCCAATTCCATATATAGACAAACTCAAATCGCACAAATCCACAAACGCAGTATCAGAGCAACAAAACTCCAATCCTTCACAACAACGTTATCGAATTAATCGACTAAATCAAGCAACCAAAACAGTGAATCAAAGCGGTGTCCAACATCAAAATCCGAACACTTGAAAACAGTAATAAGAAACAACAGCAGCAGCAAAGAAAGCAGTTCCAATGAAAATGACAGATCGAAGTTTGTAGAAAGAGTAATTGAATTGAAAAGAAAATAGACCTTTCCTGGCCAGCGGTGTCCCAAATCTGAGCCTTGATAACCTTGGAATCGATATTCAAACTCTTGGTGGCGAACTCAACTCCTATGGTAGACTTGGACTCCAAATTGAACTCGTTCCGCGTGAAGCGCGAGAGCAGGTTGGACTTCCCCACGCCGGAATCGCCGATCAGAACCAGCTTGAAAAGGTAATCGTACTCGTCATCAGCCTTGTACCCCGCCATCGATGGATCCTTCCAGAACCTTCTCCAACTCACTCTCCTCTAAGCTTTCAACTGATCGATTACGATGTTACAGAAAAAGAGAGAGAGTGAGAGAGAAAGGGCAAAGAAGGGAGGGAATTCTCGATTTGCGGAATTGGAATTTTGAATTTTCTTGCGGAAAGAGAAAAGGTATTGAAACTTAGGTTCTCCAAACAAGGTTGCCCTGAATTGTGGGGATCGTGTTCTGCCAAACCCTTTTTTCTTTCCTTTTCTTTTCTCTTCTCTTCTATTTCCTTTCTTTCTTTTATTTTTTTCTCTTCCAATTCCCTTGTTTTACCTTTACGTGTTTTTTCTTCCCAACATCTCCGTGATACTCGTTAGTGTGGTAATATCAATAAATTATTATTAAATTTTTCATTTCCTTTTTTTTCCCTAATTTATCAATATTTTTTATATTCCTTAATAAATATTTATTTCCAAAATTACTCCAAGTAATTTATTTTACTTCAAGTAAATTAAAAGGAAAGTAATAATACTCTAAAAAACAAATACGTGACTCATCGAGCTACTTGAATTCTCAAAAAGGTGGTTGGATATAGTATGCATAAATACGATAATTTTTTTTAAAAGTACAATTTCAAAATTTTGGACTTTTAAATATATTTATGGATATATTTTACTAGTACGAATCGGTAGATAGTAATTTTGTGGTAATGTTATTTATGTATTTATTGCATGAAAGTGAGGTACGCTACCAGTCAAACACTTTTTTTTATCGTTACAACCATATACTTTTAATAAGTCATTAAAATGTTTAGAAAAACCACTTGTATTGTTTTCGTTTATGTCATTGGTGAATGAAAAAAGGAAAGGAAAGAAATAGTATACATATAAAAAAAGTAAAAATAATTTTAAAAAATAAATAAAAATAAAGTGAAGAAATTAGTAATATTAAGAATATTGTATATATATTGAGTCATTGTTTTTATTAAATTATTTTTAATAACTCATCACATGATGGTGAATTTGATTAGTTGGTGTAGAAATGATTTATGAAAACTAGTACAACCTCACATGGAAAGAAATTGATTGTGGACACTTTTCCTTTTCTTTAAGAGCATGATGATGTAACATTTTTTAAGCTCTTTCTCTTTTCTTTCATAGATGAGTATTGGAAGTACTTACCATATACTTTGTGTTTGATACATTTTATTTTATTTTTGTATTGAATTATCAGTACTCATAAGTATACAGTAAACCATGAAAATTCAATTTTGATTATGGAATATAAATTATACGTAAAAAAATTAAAAGAATTGCATGTCTTTGGACTCGCATTTTTATTTTTTGTTTTGTTTGGTGAACTAAGATATTATTTAGTTGAGAATCAAGCTTTGGAAAGTGAATACTTTGAAGAAGAAAAAAAGCAATGAAGTGGCAATCTCATTGGCCACAATAATCTAACCCATTTCTTTAATAAAATGAAAATAAAAAATTGAGATTTAGTTTCTTTTCGATTTGTTGTTCACTAATTCAATTTAAATTTTTATATTATCACTGCATATATATTAAACATCAAGCTATTACCGTTAAGGTTATTCTATTTAACCCGTTATTCCACTCATAAAAGTCATTAAATTATTTAATAAAAACGGAAATTAGACGCATGATATATAAACTAAAATTGTGGAACTATTTTCCGTTTCGATATGAAAACTAATTTGCATGTGATTTTACGGTTTTATGGAACAAAAATACGAAAATTAGTAGGTGATGAATAAAGTAAAAGGGAAGTGCGAATAGGATGGAGC
>Ga0209389_1004030_pt1 | contig 12072 bp, 8 predicted proteins | sample CowpearedBW_FD_187526 | JGI IMG/M metagenome (GOLD analysis project Ga0209389, IMG submission 187526) | Root nodule microbial communities of legume samples collected from California, USA - Cow pea red BW (SPAdes) (version 2) | ecosystem: Host-associated > Plants > Roots > Nodule | place: USA... | reverse complement strand
TAATTACAAAGTTGGGGATATAATTAGTAATGGTCATACTTGAATTGAGTAGAGAAAACATTTTGTGGATATCCAACTTAAGAGTATTGAAGGTTTAACATATATAAAATAAGTATAATAAGAAGAATAAATTATTGTGACATGATATCATAGGCAATTGGGTGTGGTGCACTTCTAGTGCGTTAATTGCTTTTAAGAAAAATATGAACATGTTAGACACTAATTTGCAACTATAGGACTCTTCGAGGTGATTGAGAACATTTAAATTTTGTTTGATGGGTTCAATGATGATTGTAATAAATGTATCCAATAAGTGTTCATAATCTAACCCTATTAAAATGGACTTGACATAAATATAAAAAGGAAAATGATATGTTGACATCACTCTTTTACATCTTCTCTCACAACCTTACGTGACTTTGATACTGTATTTTATTTTTTATTTTTTTGAATTTTCATGTTGGTAAGGGAGGCAGAAGGGGTTTGAAAGAAATGTTTCTTTGAAAGTAGAAAGGCAAAGAGCGGGCGTCATCTTCTTCAAGTAGTATTCGCCGTCTTCAACCATTGTTCTTCGTCTTTAACCTCGAGTAACCTTCTTCAACTAGCAACCCTTGTTCTTCTTTAATACAACGTTCTTCTTCAATTTCTCTTATAGAAACCCGTTTTCTTAAATCTCCATTTGTTGAAACCATTGTTCTTCTTCAATACAATGTTCTTCTTCAATTTCTCCTCTTGAAACCCCATTTGTTGAAACCATTATTCTTCTTCAATTTCTCTTCTTAAAACTTGTCTTCTTGAAACCCCATTTGTTGAAACCACTGCTCTTTTTCAAACCCCTCGTCATGTTTTTCAAACACGTGTTCTTGAAACATTTTTAAACCCTGTGCATGTAACTATTCATTGTAAGGTTTGGAATCCCTAAACCCAATTTTTAATTTTTGCTCTGTTTGCAATGAGGTTTGTCATCATTGCATCATTAGTGTAGATTTCTGATTTTGTTATCAGTTGTGTTCGTTTGTAGCAAAAGCGACAGAATTAGAAGATTTGTTATTAGTAAATTTTATAGTAATTTGTGTTTAGTTGTTAAAAAGTTTGTATTTATTTTCTTATGTGAAGACTATCATACATTGTCAGTATTGTGTAACATTTTTAATTATGGATTAAATGTTATTCGTTTATGAACTGATACTTTAGTAATCCACTATCAACAACAATAGATGCCTAGTATAATTTAGGTATAATTACAGATTTGGTACCCCAACTTTTTGGTTAAGTTCAATTTGGTACCCAAACTTTTGGTTTGTTCAATTTAGTACCCAAATTATCTAAAGAGATTCAATTTGGTCCTCTCCGTTAAGTTGGAGTTAACACCGTGTCCGTACAGGACACGTGTCAAGCCATGAAATTTTTTAATTTTTTTAATTTTTTAAAATTTTTTTTTTCAAAAAATTTAAAAACTGTCACATGTCAGTTTATCATTGTGCCACGTGGTAACTTACTATCATGACATGTGGCAGTGGTAATAGTTGTTTTCAATTTAGTACCCTAATTTAAATTTTTAGTTCAATTTAGTACCCAAATTTTTTAAAATATCCAATTTCATCATCTCCAATTTTAGACCAAATTAGTAAATAAGCTTAATTACAAGTTATATATACATGTTACAATAACTTTTTTTAATATATACATCAAATTATTTCACCTAAATACTTAAATTATTTTATTTTTTACATTTTAACCTTTGTAATTTTTTACACATGAAATTTTTTACACTTATAAAAAATAAAATAATTTGAATATTTAGGTGTAGTGATTTGATGTATAAATTCAAAACAATTATTTTAACATGTATATATAAGTTATAATTAAACTTAGTTACTAATTTGGTCTCAAATTAGAAATCACGAAATTGAATCATTTTAAAAAATTGGGGTACTAAATTGAAAACAATTATTACCACTGTCACGTGTCATGATTGTAAGCTACCACGTGACACGATGATAAACTGACATGTGGCATTTTTTAATTTTTAAAAAAAAATTAAAAAAATTAAAAATTTCATGGCTTGACACGTGTCCTGTACGGACACGGTGTTAACTCCAACTTAACGGAGATGACCAATTTGAATCTCTTTAAATAATTGGGATACTAAATTGAACAAAGCAAAAATATGGGTACCAAATTGAACTTAACCAAAAAGTTGGGATACCAAATCAATAATTATACTTATAATTTAAAAGTGATACTTTAAAAGTACAATACAAATAAATGTAAACATGTGTTATACGTTTTGCACTTTGATGATCCCTTGTCTCAAACCACACCAGGGTGTTTTCACATGTTGGGTTCGTGAGTGTAGTTTACAATTTAATTTTCTTCTATTTGAAGTGATATTAAATTCATTGTTTTAGTACTTCAATTATAATGATAGGAAATAGTTTAGAAATTCACTATCAATAGTAGTTGTTAACTGAAATACAAATAACTGCCAACTCGTGTTATTGGTTTTGCATAGTCATGGAACCTCTTACTAAACCTGAATAAGTGTTGACTATAACTTTTAAGTATTGATGAAATTAGCTTCATTTATGGACCATCTTAAATTAAATGAAATTCGAATGACTAAATCATTCCATTCCTTTAACTATGTGCTTACAAAGAGTTAATAGGTGTAAAACCTAGTTAAAGGATTTGAACATAAGCAGTTCACATTAAGAAAACTTGGTCAGAGAGCATGTGAGCCCGTTGGTTTCATGAGTACAAGATACAACAAAAATTTTGTAGTATTTGAACCACCATTAACTTCATTGCTGTTGTATTTGAAATGAAATGACGTAAATATTTTACTAATTCAATGTCAATACTACTTGCTAATTTTTTTGCAAATAAGTGCTAACTCGTGTAATGCATTTTGCACATTCATAAAATCTCTTACGAAACCTGAGTAAGTGTTGATTATAATTTATTTAAGTATTGGTGAAATTACCTTCATTTATGACCATTTTAAATCAAATGAAGACGAAGAACTAAATGAATTCATTCCTTGAACTATGTGCTTATTGAAAAGTTAATAAGTGTAAACCCTGGTTATACGATTTGAACATAAGCAGTCCAACTTTAGAAAACTTGATCAAGGAGCATGTGGACCTATTGGGTTCACTAGTACAAGATATAATTTTTTTAGTATTTGAACTACCATTAACTTCATTGTTGTTGTATTTGACTTGAAATGACGTAAATATTTTACTAATTCACTGTCAACACTACTTACTAACTTTAGTGCAAATAAGTGTTAACCCATGATATGTGTTTTTCACATTCATATAACCATATACCGGATTTAAAATATTTGAAAAAACTGTAAAATGGGTTTGTAATTAATACATAGTGGGTTTGCATTTAGCTGTATATCTACATTTTCATAATTGTATAAAAATTTCCAGAATGGAAATAATTCACAACAAATGTTATGTAGATACCTCAATTGCAACAACATGTAATTTTAAAATAATATGTTACTTGGTTAACAAAGTCCACAAAATAAAGTTTTTGTCATGCATGTACAACATTGTCAAAAACACATAAAATTGTAACACCAAGCAACATTTGTTACTCAATTGAAAATATAAAATTGTTAATACAAAGTTCATTAATTTGTAATTTGTTCATCAATTCATTTTTCTTTTCGTTTTGAAATGCACGAGGACTTGTCACCATTTTATTCCTTAGTGTCTTTGTTAAGATTGGGGTTGTTTATTTCGTCAGTCGTTAAGCTCCAACCAAAAACAACCTGCAAATAACAAAAAATGTTAGAACATATATTTTGGTATTAATTGTTATCATCGTGAAATACATATAACATGGATTGACAATTATTAAGTATTCAATAAGAACATAAATTAGGTTTACAATTTATTATATAAGCCAGCAACTAAAAATCATCCGCTCAACTATAATTAACATGGATATCTAATATGCAAATCATAGACCATGTGTTCGCAATTGTTAAGTAATCAGTAAGCACTTATTTGGGTTTACACCATACTGAATAAGCCCACCATTGAAAATCATTCATGTTCAACTATAATTGACATGAATATCTAATGTGTAAATCATAAACTATGGGTTATCAATTATTAACTCATCAATAAGGACATGATTGGGTTTACATTTTACTGCACAAGCCAACAACTGAAAGTCATCCCTGCTCAACTATAATTAACATGGATATCTACTGTGCAAATCATAGATTATGGGTTAGCAATTATTAAGTCATAAGTTAGCACATTTATGGGCTTATAGTTTACTCTATAAACCAACCACTAAAAGGAATTTCCTACTTAACTACAATTAATATGGATATGTAATGTGCAAATCATAGATCATGAGATCACAATTATTAACTCTTCAGTAAACACATAATTCTAACAGTGGTAAATAAAGGAATATCTAAGGTAACATTGCCAATGATGAATTATATTTCCATTTACCAGCCATTACAAGGAAAAGTAATAGTCAAGTAAGCACACTTCACGCAAACACCAAAACCACAATACAGTCAGAGAACATTTTCTCTACACTCAATGTCATAATATGATATAAGAAGAATCGACAAAAAGGCCAAAAACAAACAAAATAAGATACATACCTAACCCTTACCAAAATTAGAAGACAAAAACTTAACCCTAACCTCAATTTGACACAAAAACTCATCTTCGTCTTTGCCTTTTATAGAAAATAAAATCATAACCACTATACAAAAAAAAGACCTCGATTAGATTCTACCACAAAGACGAAAACTACCAACCCACAACACTACAAAGATCACGCCACTACAAACCCCACAAAAATCCCTTCTTTCCACCTTGAAGCTTTCGTGGGATAACCCACACAATTGTGACAACTAAATGGTTTGAAAAGGGGTATGAAGAAGAAGACAATTTTTTAGAACAACTCAAGGTTGAAGACAAAGAAATGTGGTTAAAGACAGCAAAGACTAGTTGAAAAAAATGACGCTCGCGCGCTTTGTCTTTCTGACTCTCGATTCCTTTCAAATCCATTCTGTTTTGTTTTCCATACCTACAAATTCAAAAAAAAATTAAAAATAAAATGTGTCAGAACCACGTAAGGCTATAAGGCTGTGAGAGAAGTTGTTAAAAAGTAAATGATAATATATCATCTAATATATAAAAATAGATTACCATACCCTAACAAGTAGCAAAGAAATTAATGCACCAGAACCTCTACCTGCACAACAAATGCGCAATGAATAACAAATATATTACCTATGAAGTGGTATCCAACAACAATATCGGAGGAGAGCAATGGCGAACACGATATTGGAGGTGACCCAAACTTTTGCAAGCTTGCAACAAGCTCATGCAGAAGAGGAATGGCTAGTGACAGATGTGCGACAGTGGTGGTTTTTGAAAGCGATCCACTCCAACGAGGATCTGTTGGCAGCGACGGGTGCCAGGAGTGCTCACGGAGGCACATGAGAGTGAGTGATAGAGAGTGAGCAAAGAGATGACAGGATGAAGTCGGTTTTGCTATCGTTGAACCCCTTCCTAATATGACCTGAAAAGCTGTTGTTGATAGTGTCAGTCATCGAGGTCAACGACAGAGAAGGAAGAAGGGTGTTGGAACCTATTGAAGAAATGGCTTCTATTGAAAAGAACCCAAATTGGCGAGGGTTTGGAGTGGCGTTAGAGGCTTGTCGAAAACTAAAGCTTGATTGGAGAAGAGAAAAAGGATGGAGGTGGAACAGAGGCGCATGGAAAAGGGATTACATACGAGCCTATGTTGATTAATGAAATCATTAACGGTGGTGCTACAAAGAGTAAACTGAAAAAGGGAATGATGTTTATGATGTGTGTAGTGCATATGATGATGTAGATACTACATGCATGGCTATTATGCCTCCTTGGTGTTGTGCACCAGTGCGATGATGGGGAGCAAGTGGAAGAGTTGAGTGAAGGTGAGTTGCCCATAAAAAGACATACTCAAGATTACTTCCTTCACGAGAAAATACTAACTTTATGTAGTTGATTTCATTGTCTTCTCCGCGTAGGGAACTTCTGATCCTAACACCAAAGCCAATGTTGATAGCATAATTTCTTTAAAAAATTTCACAGCCTCTAACGTATCAAAACACATATGGACTTTCACAGCCTAAGCAAATATCATCAAGTGACGGAAAGGATTCAATTACAATATTTGTATGCTCAACAAGATGGATGTACATGTCATTAGATAAGATGTTCAATATTTCATTCAAAGACAAAGACTTGGTGGCCAAATATCACATTGAACATTGATTGAAACCCTAGGTAACAGACATGGTAACTGTGACTGTAATGTTTAAACATACCAAGCCAATGCAAACAACCTGCATCATTAATGCGGAGATGAAAATATTTTTTGCTCGCAAAAAAAAATTAAACTAATAATCCCCACTTACTTGGAATGGAAGTTGACGATCTTTAATGAGGAAGAGTGTTGAGCTCCAAACAACATTCAAAGACAGCTACCACCTGCGTGCCTTTAATGTGGAAGCTGGTGCCATAACTCTACATTAAGTTGTGTTAGGTAAGGGGGTTGGAGAGAAGTTAATGTGGTGGCGATGAAACAGGAAACAATACATCAATGAACATTAAACTTACTGAAGAAGAAAAGTAAGGGTATTATGGACATATCATCTTTAATTACTTTTTGTATATATTGGACCCCATGACCCACTTGGTATCAGACGAAAATAACTTTGTTAGTTTGTTGGGTTGTGCGATTACATAGTAGGTAAGTCAACAACTCTTTCATTTCTGCATTTAACTTGTACATCATTAAATTTGGCCAACTGGTTTTCATTTGCCTCGCATACTTGTTCATTAAACCTTGTTAATATTGTGTGTTGTTCAATGCCAATGGAACCGTGGAAGGGGCTTGATGTAAAAGAACAAGATTTGGAATCTTTCCTTCAAAAATGTAATTCATCAACTACACTTATTCCATGGCCTGCAGGAAATGTCCAAGCAGTCATGGGCAGGGCTTGTTAAGGACGGAGACATTAACAATACTACACACTTAGGAAGTTGTAATAGAACTGGTATCCTTCCTTTCGTAGCATGCATTGTGAAACAGTGCAACCCAAATGGGTTAGGCGATATGCAAATATGTGTGAAGGTATCATTCTTTAACAAAGATCATATGTATTGAAACCAAATTCTTCAACTAATTCCTATATTTATAAGAACAGGATCCTACTGACACCGTTTGGGCAAGTGTGCACCGAAAAGTACTTCTTCATCCATGGAAGAAATTTCACACCATAATGTGCCCAACATCATCATCTCACAGTCATGTAAATTAAATTCATTAAAAGTTCCCAAATCCTCAGAATTCCTATTTCCTCCTTCCTCATTTCATTCTCATGATCTTCTTCTCTCAACCTCCATTGCAAAAATATCTAAATGAACAAAAGACATAACAAATTAGTTAAAATATAATTAACATTTTCTTAAAGCAAAAATGGTAGCGACTTATACATGGCTCTCTTGAAATAACTTCTTAACGCGTCTTCTCTTTAATTGAACGTCCGTCCAGCCCAAAGTTCTTGGAAAAATTAACTCTGCATCTGACGCAGATAATCTAAGCCGTTCTATAGCCCATAACTACAAAAAAACATTGTCAATTTCATCATTTTATATATTGTACAAATAAGAAAGAATCATTAAATAAAGTTCTTTGTACCAAACTCTTAATCACATCAATAACATTTTCAGCTGTTATTAATTTATCTTTCATAACTTAACCAACAACACAACAAATATTTTTATCAAATTCCACATCTACCCCAACACCACCCAATCCTAAGCACATGGAAATGTCACCACAAGTAAATGGAATACACCGTTGCATGACACAGAAAGATTCCTGAGCAAGTAATCATCGCTTCAACATCTCCAGCAGAAGGGGATTACATATTTGTAACGGTTTTACTATGTGCAAACACCATTGGAATGGTGTATCTTGTATCCTTGCACGATGGCTATCCAAAAGCAATCCGTTCATTTCAGCAATGTACTTCGTGTAACAAAAGGTACGCAACTGAGACTAACAATCAATCAAAAGACATAAATTATAACATAATTAAACTTGAAACAAAAATAATGATAACAACCAAATCCTAAAACTGCAATGTCAATACCTTGTCATCAGATTGTAATCTACCCATCATTCTTTTCTATGTTACAACTGCAAAGATTTACCCTTCAATGCCATAATATAAAATAATTAGACAAACCAAACAACATTCCTAAAACAACACACAATAACATCAACAAATTATAGCCAATCAAACACCAACGCTCATCCCGTGAAACATAAAAAATTCCTATTTTCCATCTCCCACCAAAAGTCAGTAACATACGGCCACCAAAATTCCAAAACCCCCAAATGTGCTGCTTTGAAAATTTTGGTGTTGACCAAAAGCACACCATTGCCAAAGGCCACAACACGCGACTACACAATGGACACTACAAAAGCACACCACAGTGAAGACAACACCAACGACTCAGTCAAACAATGTTCCACCAAAAACGAAAATAAAAAATAAGTTTTTCCCCCAAAGATCAAACCTTTTCCAATGATGAACGAAACAACTGGGACACAATAACAGGAACCTTACACTCAAACGACATTGCAAAACGGCTTCCAGTGGAATGGTTGTCATTGTCGTCGACTCGCTTCCATTGGAATCGATCCCGTCCAGTATCGTGGCTATCGCAGGTGTCTCCTCTTACGTTGACGGCCTCTCGCTTCGCTTCTCTAACACGAGAACTTCACTCTGTCTCCACTTTCTCCCACTTTCTCTCTCCCTGTCTCACCAACACTTTACTCTGTCTCAACTTTCTCCGCCTTTCTCTCTCCCTGTCTTACCAACGTTTTCATTTTACCAAAAACAACTTCGGGTAACTTCCGTACGTGCACATCAGTTTACTTTCATTTAAAAAAATTAGTTTAAAAAGAAAAAAGAGTGTCATGTAAGTCATGTCAAAATTGAGTTCAAAAATTATGTTGGAATATCATTTTCGAAAGACATACTCAAGATTACACGTTTCGAAAGATAATACTTTTTTCCAAATTGAACAATTCAAATTTCACTTCCAGAAAAATATTTCAGATTTTATATTCTGAAAGATATATCTATATACGATTCAAAAGATAATACTTTTTTCCAAATTGAACAATTCGAATTTCAATTCCAGATTCAGAAAAATATTTCAGATTTTATATTCCGAAAAATATATCTATCTTTCAAAATGTGTAGTAAAAAATATATCATCGAATCAAAAATGTATTTCAGATTGGTTAATCTACCATGCAGCATGCTTAGAATTAAAACCCCAAACAAGCTTAATTCAAACCCCGAACGCTATTTACCCCCACGAAGGAAGGTGTAGGAAATCCACAACATAAGGAAGAAGAGGATGTCAAATTAGTATTTTGGACTGTTTAATTAATTTTTAATGAACCTAAAATGGAAATACAATAATTTATGCAAGCGCAAGAAGAAAAAACGGGAGCAGGAAGAAATGGCCCAAACCGATGGAGGAAATATTAATGTAAAAAATGAGCCTAAACTTGGCCCAAGCAATCTGAGGTGATCAGCTTCCATGTCACAAGTGCGTCGTATAGCAATTAAATCCCAATTTTAACTGGTTTCCTAAAATCTCATGCTGGGCGAAATCGGAAGGGGATGAATGTAATCACCCCAGCCTGAGAAAACCCAGCAACCCAAAAATTCAGCAAATCCAAAACGAATTATAGGCAAATAACTATAGTTTGAATCTTAAAGGAATCCCAATTAAAAAATAATACCAAATTGCATATTTTTTTTAATAAGTAAGCATGTTAAAGGAGATTCAAACAGTCACAAACTGGGATTATTAACACTAAAACCACAAGAGCAGCACGCCTCCAAAGCAGCCATGCGCATTAATCACAATCGCAATAACTGAATCAAACACACAACTTCGTAAGTTCAATCAAATGCAAAACAAGACACCATATTTTCATTCATTGATCCCATCATTACCCACCGTCACAAATCACAAGCTTATACAAACCCAAATGAATCCAAACAATCAAACAGATTATGATCTCATCAGTTGCTAAACTCGATAAAATCAAACTTCAGCCCCTAAAAATGGTACCGCAGGAACCCTCAGTTTCAACATCTCTGCTCAGTTCCATAAAACCTCAGAGAATCAGAACCTACCAAATTCAATCAACCACCGAATCGGAGCCCGAAAAATGGTGAGGTGAATGGTGCGCTCTGTTCTAAAAAGAGATTGAAAGAGGGAGAGACAGGCTCCCATCGAAAGAACAGATGGCATTGCCCAATCCATCAACAGTCATCAGCCCAAGTAAAATATGTTTACACTCAACAATTTCACATCCATTCAATGTAGCACTCGGGAGAAACTGGTTCTCCAACATTGCCCCTTTGTGTTGCAAAATTAGTACATGCTCAAAAGCCCATGACTGAAACAATTACACCACGATAAAAGTTGTCATTCGTGATCAGGCATTGTAAATACGTTTAATTATAATCAAGATTAAATATTCAAACATTACCTACAACAAATAAATGAAAGAGCCTTGTATTTTCTTCCTTCCTCAAAATATTCATATTCAAAACTACCCAATTAAATTTCTCAAGATTTTAGAGGTCATCCACAATCTTAAACAAAATTGGAAAAACTCTTCCAATTCGATTTGGGAACAAGAACTCTCATATACCTAACAAAACGTACAACCTACAAAATTCATTTACACTAACACGTTCACAACATTTCAGAAGTAAATCATATATCATATTAACATCTACATAAAGATCTTCCTAGAGTCAGTATCAATGTCTACCTTATTTAAAGATCTTCCTAGAGTCAGTATCAAGGTCTGAGATTAAAATAGAAAAAAAAGGTTATTGAGTATTAGGTTAAAATAAATTTATTCGGTCGGATCCAAATTTTAAAACAACAGTACTTAGGCCTCTCACCCAAAATATCATTTAGTCAGCAATTAGGGTTATCTTCCTGTGCGGCTACCCCTCCTAAACAGGTTTCTTCTTTTTGCACCGCCCCTGCTTCTCCTCCATGCCGCTGCTGTCTTTTCTCCACACTACTGCCCTTGTCCTTTACCCAAATCGCTGCCCTTATCTCTATTCTATGCCACTGTCCCACGTTTTCTGCCATACCCTTTCCGCGTTCACATCCCGTTAAGCGAAAAGCAGCTGTCATGGGCCGCCAAGAAAAACCCACCATCACCACCGCCTTCTTGTGGCAACAAGCTCCAAATTTCCACCAGTTTCTACCGTGACGGCAACATAACCGAGTTTTAATATTGCATACATCTAACAAATTAGAACCAACAACGTCAGATCTAACTAAAAAATCACCTCTTCTCTCCACCCAACTACCACATAACTCAGTTAGAAATGTCCAACTGATCTTCACATACACATTCAACATGGTGAACCATCCAAATGGAGATGCTTCAATATGCAACTTCTGTTATGCGGTTAATGTTTTATTCAAAGAACCAACATATCTGGTCCCGCAGGAATGCCTCAATAAAATCTGTACAAATCAATCAATAACTGAAATTATTACTCGAATTTTTAAGGTACACAAAAACAGTAAATGCCCCAAAAACAAGATTCGCACAGACCAACAAAATAATTGAATGTACACAACCAATAGTAACAAATCCAAAATGCATGAAACCCTAAACACAATTTCAAAAATTTCTCCAAACCTGCTACGAAGAAATACCCACGGGCAAGACACACCAAAGACATATCGAATGCGCAATGAGGAACACAAAGCTGCACACACCAGTAATGTGCAGGTTATACTCAATCTCTCTACCACACACAAATAGTAATAATAGTCCGGTAAAATAAGGATGACATCTCGAAAGAAAGAACAACCTAGATTTTTATCCAATACCAAAGAAAACCGTTAATGAGAGAAGAGAAGTGAGAGTGGGGAAAGTTATTTTCTGATTTTT
>Ga0209389_1004029_pt1 | contig 12073 bp, 6 predicted proteins | sample CowpearedBW_FD_187526 | JGI IMG/M metagenome (GOLD analysis project Ga0209389, IMG submission 187526) | Root nodule microbial communities of legume samples collected from California, USA - Cow pea red BW (SPAdes) (version 2) | ecosystem: Host-associated > Plants > Roots > Nodule | place: USA... | reverse complement strand
TATCCTTTGTCAGACAGTGTTGATCAAATTGATGCACAAAGGGTGCTAGGATATGTTCTTTTCATGGATGGGAAAAAAACTAAGCTGCCTTATCCTTTGGAGAAGTTTCATGCTGAAGTGGTTGGCAGGAGCTTCCATGATGGACGTTTTATACAGATGATGAGAGAAAAGGTTGTTGCTCTGCAATTGTAGTCCTTAATATATTTTGATTGTTAATTTAATTATTAAAATTATTTACAAGGCAAGAAAATAAGCCTAAAAAATTACTAATTTTTAATTGAAATTATTGTTTGCAGTGTTCTTTTTTGCCTGATAATATTGTCTGGTTTGTTTACTGTTCAGTGTACGAATGGAGCAGGGCACTGTGACATCTCTTCTTGAACAGGATAACAAAACTGTTGTAGGGGCCCTGTACAGAACTAAAGGTGGTGAACAACTTAAAGCATATGCTCCCCTCACAGTTATTTGCGATGGTTGTTTCTCAAATCTGCGTCGGTCTCTTTGCCACCCCAAGGTTAAAATGTCTTCTAAATAGTTGAGTGACAATACTTTCCTTTTAGTGACACCATATATCGTGCTTATGATCAATTCAGACACAGTTTGTAGATGTTATGAAATCTGGAGGATTTGATTCATCAGTTTTGCACAAGTTTTGGCTCCCCTAATATGTTATTAGCCACTTGCCAGGTTGAAGTACCCTCCTCTTTCGTGGGTTTAGTTCTGGAGAATTGTCAACTCCCATGGGCATGTTATTCAAGTTGATCCTTCCCCTATCTTATTTTATCGTATCAGCAGCACTGAGGTTCGCTGCTTAGTTGATATACCAAGTCCAAAAGTCCCTCTTATTTGGAGCGGAATGGCCAATTATCTGAAGACTACAGTTGCTTCCCAGGTATCTGTTATGATACTGCATGTGCTTGACATGTGTGTAGTCCAGCTGTGATTTATCAATCATTACTTGTAGTATACAAGTAGCCAATTTTACTTGTTTCAAAGAAGCAAAAAAGTTTATTCCTACTTTATCTTCTTTGTATCTAGTGTAATTTACAGATTCCACCTGAGCTTCAGGATGCTTTCCTATCTGAAATTGATAAAGTTTATTCCATATTTACAGAATGGGGGTTTCTTCTGCAGTGTCCATAATCATTATCTTAGTACTGTATGTTAACAGTGATATATCTTTCAGTGTGCGTTTGGCATAATATTTCCAATCATCAAGGCTGAAGGAATAAGACAAATGTTTTTCCCCACATCCATAGCAGCTTTTTATAGAGCTCCTCCTCACAGGTGATGCATTGAGGATTAAGTAATACTCACACTCCTCTCTCTACTATGCATTTTCAACTTCAAATTAAGAGGAATTTTGATGGAGGCAAAGACATTTGTTATGCCACTTGGATGAGGAGTTTCGATGGGTTGTAGCATTTAATTCATCAATCCGCTTGGTTGTCATTGTACCAAAAGAAACAGAGGCATTGCCTTCAACCTGAAAATTGTGAGCATGTACCATAAATTCTATTATATTTTCCTTGAACCAAAGAAGGATACATACATTCTGGTTCTTAACTCAGAATTAGACAGAATCATTGCGTACTTGTAACCAAAAGGAAACAATACATACGTTGAAGAATAGTGTGGAAAGAAAATTATATTACTTGTGGTACATTCATATGCCTGTGCAATTGTACACTTTGGTGACCATTAAACTATTAAACAAAATCAATTCAAAAGTAAAATTTCTTTTTTCATTTTTTGCAATCGAAAGTAAAATGAGTTTTTTATAAAATGTTTGAGCATTAAAAGTAAACCAGTTATAAGAAAGTAACCATTAAGCAAAACATTAGTTCTTTTAATGTGTATTACTATTAATCTTATATATTTTCATTTTTCTAGTATCAATTTGAGTACTTACGTGTTGTCCCAAAACAAAACATAAACTAGAGTGGCCTCAACGGTTTAGATATCGAAACATAAACTAGAATAGCTTCTCCCTAAAATACTTGTCTGGCATAAATATTTTTCGTTGTAGAAAGATTTTGCACTACTTCTTAATATCCATTCTGATTGTAAGGTTTAATGTTTTTGGATTTTAATAATTGAACAAAATTTACATAATAAAATATAGAAACTATAAAAAAATAAAAAATAATAACTCAATGAGAATACTATAATAAATTAACCTTCAACCTTTAATATGAAGAGTTAAATTGGATAATCAGATAGGTACTATTAAATGACATAATTGGTGACTACATAAACATAAGAATCCCACTTAAAAGAGCATATAAGCAACCAAAAACAAAATAGGAAACAACATACACAGGTTGAACCAACACAAACGAAGATTTATACTGAACCAACACAAACATAGATTTATGCTAAAACAGAGAAGAACTTAAAGACCGTGGGAAAACGTGAACTACACAAACAACACAACACTTAAGATTATAGATAAACCTGAATAAACCTAAATTTCACAAACAAAACAAAACTTATGAACGAAATGTTGGGGTCGCGCGAACGCAGACCCCCTCTGCCACAAATTATGATGTAGGTTCTGCCACTTGGACATACCTTAGAATAGCACCCTTCCCAAGTGCAATGGAAGTCACTATCCTAGACCATGGGCCTTCTTGATCACCCATTGATCCCGTCCAGGTAAGTATGTCGCATAACCATTCACACTTTTCTTTTGTACCACAAGCTCCACACTTCTTACTACTCTTTCGGTGATGTGGGACTCAAATATCTTTGAAAACAAACCTCTCATTATTAACTTAATCACCTCTGCCACCAAATACATTTAACATACCTTACTTCCTGGTCAGGATAATAAACTATTTGAAAATACCAACTTGTAACAACAAAATATAGAGAAAATTAACCTTGCACTTGTACCATAGAATGATTAAATGATTCTTCATTTATGATACATCAGCTACAAAGTGCAATCTTATCGTGTGATTACAAACTTAAATATTTCAAAGAGAAATTACTGAATTTGTTGTAAAAGAATTAGTTACTTAACATGGCACTCTATGAAATGAGAATTTGAAACCAACATAGACAACAAACAAAGTGCATGTCTTTCTTCTTTTTCCTACTTTTGAAGGTTAATTTTTTAATTAAATTCATAATAACAATTTCAAATTTGATTAAAAAAAAGATTTTCATGTGCTACATGAGATAAAGAAAACATTTTTTCCACATTAAATGCAATCATTATGTATAAACTAGACTAATTTTGAAGAATAAGAACTATTTCAAAGCTAAAAGCTAAATAATGAAAACACATAAATATAAAACTTTTAAATCTTCATAACTTGTGGATTTCAACTCATGATTTGACATTTTGTTGCAAAACTTATAAGTGTCCTATATAAAATTTTTGGTATTTCACCAATCAAACCAAAGAGAACATGTACCGAGTATAACATATAGACACAAGAGCAAAAGGCTAAATAAACAATAAGAGAATAATATATCTATTGTAGATAATATAATGTGGGATTTTACACACTTATATACTCTCCACTTGTACCAACTTAACCATTTTCATATACATATGTTACTTTGCACGAGTATAAAGCTCCTTCGATTTTTATAAAGAATTACAATTACAACCAAAATACATCAAGAAATTGTTATTGCCAAAAAAGTAATGAATGCTGAGTTGGTGAGAAATAACAAGTGAATACTACGTTATTCATAAGATGTAGGAGGACACAAGGTTATAGAATTACACACTTGTATACTCTCCACCTGTACTAAGTTGACCATTTTCTTATACATATGTTACTTTGCACGAGTACAAAGCTCCTTTGATTTTTATAAATAATTACAATTACACCAAAATACATCAAGAAATTGTTATTGCTAAAAAAATAATGAATGTTGAGTTGGTGAGAAATAACAAGTGAATACTACATTATTCATAAGATGTAGGAGGAAACAAGGTATTTTGATGCTTTGTACTCTGCCATGGATAAATATTCTTAACAAGGGTAAGGGAAAAAATCGCATTTTCTTTTTCTTTTCTAACCACTTATTTCACATCAATTTATTTTATTTTAGACTGATGTCACAACAATAGATTTAGGTTTGTTCTAAGATGGTCCCTTTTAATTAAACTTGCAAAATTAATTTAGTTGATAAAATATGTTTTTTCCAAAAATCAAACAAACAATTTTTATACATTTTATTAAAAAAAAATTTACGTGGATCTGACAAGGATTGAATTTGCTCCAACTTAGTCTTGTTCACATTAAGAAATAAGAGTTATGTAGTTCTTTATTAAAAAACAACTATTTTGTGGTTGTTGATATTTTTAAAATTTGAAGTCTTTTCTACTTTTTGAAATTTTAATATTTTTTTTATAATTCGCATTGTAATACCCTTTTCGAGTTGTCACGTGTAAATTTTTTTCTCCTTTCAAACCAACGAAAATACTTGTCCAAGTTCATTCAAATAAAACCTCACAAATACCAAAAACATCTATAAAGGTTACTGTTACAATTCTTTTAAACCACAAAAATAAAAGGAAAATTAAACATAAAAGAAATCCATTTTTTTTCAAAAGCTTTCAAAAACTCCCAAAGTTCTCCTGAGCACGTCTCCTCACACCTATGCATCTGCACCAACATCTATGACAACATTTGCTCCCGTATAACACTCACATTATACGATCATCGCACAAACACAACAATACAATGTAACTCACCTCATGATCACAAACGTTTTACATAAATTTAACCAAGTCATATTACCACCAAGTAATATCAATCAAATCATAATACCACCAAGTAATATTAATCTAGTATGTCATTCTCTTATATTTATCCACTATCACAATGGTCAAACGAAAGAACAACATGTTAAAAATCAAATGTCGCAATTTTAGCTCAATCAAATGGTTAACGAACCGAAAAACTCAATTTTACCAAAATTGTGCAGACTAGAAAAATACACACTTGCCAGAATATGGAAAACAACATTTTGGCATATTAAAATGAACATGTTTCAATACAACCAAGTCTCTAGAATACACAACAAAAAATTTGATCATCCCACCATCAAATTAATTGAGCATAGAATCATTCCCATATTCAAAAGTTTTAATTCTATGTGCTTATTCATTAAAATTGATACAGCCTTCAAAGTTCAAATAATAATGAGAAAAAAAAATACACTGCACATGTAATCCTCTTAACATTAGAATCACTTACCTCATATTCACTTAATGAGCATTCTCCTATTAAATCAAAATTATACTCAGCACTTAATATTAACAGTTTAGCACGTAATTATTTAACCTAAACAACAAAACTATATAAAAAAAACAACCCGAAAAGCAACCCGAAACCACTTCTTATACCCTTATAACATCATCTCATTGATCATATAAAAAAACATCAACAATTAACATATAGTCACAATTTAGTACCTAAAAATATATTTCCATTAGATATTCCACTCACAATTATTAACTCCAAACCCAAACTGACCATTAATCCAAAAACTCAAAATTTAATCTTGCATTATAATTTCTTGTATTTATCATGAATAGAAAAATTGAAAAATCCATAGAACCAATGTCACAACCATTGAGCATCCCTTGAGAATTGTTATCCAATAATACAACTCATCATTCACTAAAATTCCATTTCACAATCCCATTATCATTATTTTTCCCAAAACCCAACAATGCAAAACCACGTAACAAAATTTCCTTCCATTACACCTAACAATAGTCCCCAAAAAACGTGTTCATCACCACCACTTTAGAATATCAACATTTTGATCATCCAATAAGAGCAACAATAGAAAAGATACATTGCATCCACTGTAACATCTTGGTCGGATATACATTGCATCCACTGTAACATCTCAGTCAGATATACTAATTTAACTAATTAAAATAGGAAATAAGTATAAAATCACATTTACGATAATTCATTTTCCCAAAACGCAGGAAAGTTTAAAACATTTATTATACCGCAATAAACCAAAATCCACAAACTATAATTGTTGATTACAAATTCTGAGTCTGGTAAGCTAAAGGTTTACAAAAGTTTAAAATCCATAAAACAAGAAAACATCATAAAGGCTTTTCCCTAAGCTAGCCCCTCTCTGAATCTATGCTTCACCAGCAACACCAGCAACATCATCTGGTCCCGTGTAACACATTACACGATCATCGTCAAACACAAGCAAATAGGATGAGCTTAACAGAACAAAAGTACACTACACAATATAATAAATAATCATTCACTATTCCAAATACATCTAATACTCTCAAGTCTCACCACATAATACATCATTCCCTCAAAACCAACCAGTTTCCTTTCCTACGCCCCAACACCTCTTAGAAGAGAATTTCTCTCCTTACGCACCAACGCCTCGTGGAAAAACAAACAACAACCCTTACATGTTCACTAAAACTCGGTAAAAGCATTACTTTACTTAGGACTTACAAGCAACCACCTTTGCCTGCTCACCAAAACCCCGACAAGAGCACAACCCTTACATGTTCACATAAAAACCGAGCAATAGCACAACCCTTACCTGTTCACACTAAAACCCAGTAAGAGCTTTGCTTTTCCTAAGACTCACAAGCCACAATCCTTAATCCTTGACTTCAAAAACTTCTCCTAGATGCATCTTGATTCTACACCCTTTGATGATTATATTGATCGATCTTTGCTGCCACGAGTGTCTACTCACCCCTCTAACTAAAAACAACCACCTAATAGTCCACACGGAGGAATAAATTTGCCACGACCACGATTCGCGACACAAAGTGGAGTTCCCCAATACTAACCACAATCTGTATTTTTCCCATGACTACCAACTCGTCAGCTAACACTGAGGAGGGCAATCTTCTAGAACCCATCCTTACGAGCTATAATCTCGCACACTCCATTGGACTTCTAAAACTACCAGGCTACAACCTCGAGTGGCCACGTGTTACTCCAATACAAGTTGCACTCGTAACTGGGCCCCCAACAAAGCATCGTATTATGACCTCCATCTAAAACTGTGTAGAATCCTCCTCACGATCCAACTCTCCACCCAAAACCACTTGGTGCATCACTCGCGTCGCTAGGCAAAAATTGGTCCTAGACCGCCCAGCGTTGTGTTTCTCCCAAACCTTACATGCGCCCACTATCGCCTAGCGGCTTACCCTGTGCCGCCAGGTGCCACACCAATATCGTCAATGCTACTGGTTCTTGGCACTCTAGAACAGGTTCTGATGAACCTACTCACCTCACACGCAATCCAGAACACCAACAACATGTTGATACATATACCAAAACTCAACGCACATTCCACAAGTCACAAGAATCAAGCAGATATATTTTTACATAAGGACTCATGCATTTATATCCTACCAATACTTGGTTTAATACGAATCATTCATGTTGTAAGGAACTAAAAATCTAAACCCAATATGAACCCAATTGATAACATAGTCATCAAGCGATCAAATTAATACTACTTATCTATAACAACTTTAGTATTGTTAAGAAAGTAGTCAACAAAATAAAAAGGGTAAAGTAACCCAAATTCGTCTACCAACGAACACATAATTGATTTTTAACAAATCAGTTCTTATAAAACTATACAAAAGAGTTAGTCAAATAAAATAATAAAAATATGAAAGATAAAGATAAAAAGATAAAATAAGATGAAAATAATAGAAAAGAAAAATAGGTCGATTCCACTGCTTTTTCAAAATAGGATTCATGATTGGTTTCCTAAAGATTATTGTTATTGATTTCTTGTTGAAAACTTCACATTAATCAATGTAACTTCTCAATTAATTTGTTGGTGTCCTTACTTTTAACAAAAGTAATTTCTCAATCAAAAGCAAGAACTTTGTAGATTAATCTTAGTAAATTTAACCAAAGTAACTTCTCAATTAAATATTACTAATCCTAATCATGTCTATTCTTTTACCTCTTATATCTAATCTAAGTTTTCACCTTTAATCAAAGTAACTTCTCAATTAAAATTTAAAAACCCTTGGACTCATACGATTGTTATGTTATGTAGATTTAACACTGTGCTAACTTGCTACAATGTAAAATTCATTACTTTTACTAAATTAAGAACCAAAAGACATAGATGAAAATAAATCTCAACAAGAATCAAAAGAACAAACAAATTAATTGATCTACCCTCAGAATCCAATAAAGAAATTACAATGGAATCAACCCAAGAAGTTTAGCCTTCCATGGAATGCAAAAGTAAAACAAAAGTAGAAGAAGAATAGAGAGAAAAAGAAAGAAAGGAAACAAAATTAGGCCCCCCTAAGGGTTCCTAAACTCCGAAGTCCCGAGATTTTTTTCTCTGTTTCCCCTTTAGTCTCTTTATATAGGACTTGGACTGGACTTTTCTGTTGCTAAAATCTCTCAAATATCTTTTAAAATAAAGATAAAGATAAATATTCAAAGATATTTGGAGAGATATAGACTATTTGACAAATATAGTTGGTTGATAATATCAATATCTAATATAATTAAATAAATTAATTGCTTAAAGATATATGATAAATTATCACCAACTAATATTTGTATTAGTTTTATAAATAAACCATTTTGAGATATGAGAGTCCAAATTTGCAGAGACATCCAAAAATATCAACATTTGTACTTAAACCCCTCTTGTTTGATGAACTTTGACCAGAATTTGCCCATAGTTGACTGTTTGACCATATTTGACTCTTTGACTATCCATTGAGAAGCTGACACGTGGCATTCCTCTCTTTCTCTCAAATGAAGCTTTCTCTCTCCTCCCTTAGGGTTTCTGTCGCAGAATGAATTATGGTCGTTACTGTTCATGCTTGGAGGCACTGGAGGAACGATGCAAAAACGCTGGTGCAGGTGTGTGAAGCTTGGTTCACGTTTTCCAGATCTGATTTGGACTACAAAGATTGTTGCAGCGCGATTTCCCTGTGTCAAACTCGTGTTCGCGTGCTGGTCTAGGGGCTCGTGCAAGTTTCGCATTTTCTGCTTAAACGAAGGTGTGCATGTTCGCGATGGTGGAGTAGAGAGCAGTGTGACTAGCTGTTGTAGATCCGATGGTGGCCGGCTCACGGACTGTTGCAATTTTACAGATGTAATTTCGTGAGTTGTGGTTGTTGTCGAAGGTTCATTAATGGAGGTCGACGACGGCTATCATGGTCGTTGTTCCCGAAACTGGATCTGCGTTTTGGAGTGTTGCACTGGTGTTTCACGAAACTGCATCCATGGTTGCTGCAATGGAAAAGATAACGCATCAGTTGTTGCAATGGCTGCTCCGACAAGTTGGTGTGTTGTGAACGCGGAAGGAGTTTCAAAATGAAGATGCATGGAGGCGCTGCTACTGCAATGGTGATTGTTGGTCCGTGAGGTTGCAAGAATGGTGTGGAACTGTTGTGCTCTCCGTGCAGGTGGTGTTTATGGTGGCCAACGTTGTGCATTGCACTGGATCGCAATGGCTCCAGCGAAAAATAGGAAGATGTTTCTAGACCAATTTGATGCGTGTTGTTTCTTTTTGAGACTACTTTTTGAGAAAATTGTGAAAGTGTTAACTTTTTACTAAGTGAAACTTTTAAACAATATGTCTCATAAGAAATCCACAAAAAATCCACCATTGCGATATTGGATAGATATAAGAGAATGACATACTAGATTGATATTAGTGGGTGGTAATATGATTTGATTGATATTACTTGGTAGTAATATGACTTGGTTAAATTTATGTAACACGTTTGTGATCATGAGGTGAGTTGCATTGCATTGTTGTGTTTGTGCGATGATCGTATAATGTGAGTGTTATACGGGAGAAAATGTTGTCATAGATGTTGGTGCAAATGCATAGGTGTGAGGATACGTGTTGAGGAGAACATTGGGAATTTTTGAAAGCTTTTGAAAAAAAATGGATTTCTTTTATGTTGAATTTTCCTTTGAATTTTTGTGTTTTAAAAGAATTGTAATAGGAACCTTTATAGATTTTTTTGGTATTTGTGAGGTTTTATTTGAATGAACTGGGACATGTATTTATGAAGTTCCTATTTATAGAATGGTATCATAGTATTTTCGTTGGTTTGAAAGGAGAAAACAATTTACACGTGACTAGGGATGGCAACGGGGCGGGGCGGGGACGGGTTTCGCTATCTCATACCCATCCTCGTAGAAAAAATTCATAGCCATCCTCATCCCCAAACCCAACGGGTGTCAAACTTTTTTTCGATCCCCATCCCCACCGGGTAACAAGTATAATCTTGTACCCATACCCGTACCCGTTTTCTTACTACTCCAATATTAATTTTAATTAATTTTTATAAAATAATAAAAAATTATGGTAAAGGAAACATAATATTATCAAATATTCATTATTAGAGGATAATTGTTTCTTCAATATCAAATAGTTTTAAATAAATTATAATTGTTTACATTTTATATTAGAGTATCAAATAAAATTTCATGAGAATCAAAACATTTATTAAATTTCCAAACTGCAAACATTAATGAAACAAAGTTGATAAAATTTAAAAATATAAAAGGAAAAAAAATATTCAAATTAAAATATATTTTAACATTTTTTTTACTTCAATTTTTAAAATTCTAATGAATCTCTTTTTTATACACTAATAAAAGTTATAATACATCACTTGATCAAAATGATGCAAAGAACAAATAATAAACATAATAATAAAATTTTGACATAGATATTGTATCTTTTGAACTTCAATGTATGTTGGATGGTGATAAAAAAATATTCACGGCAATTACATTAAATTTTTATATTGTAATAAATAAAAGTTATTTATACAATTATAGTGAAAAAATATAGTATGATTGATAATGAGTTAAAAAATAAAAAATAATTAGATAAAATATATCGAAATGATATTGTACATGATGAAAATAAACAACAAATAAAAATATTAAAAAGTTATCAAATGTGTGTCTTAGAAACAATTTGAGAGACTATTGAAAGAAATCACACAAAAGAAAACAAATGTACAATTAAGGGTATGGTAAGATAAAAAATACCTTGGAGATCTAAGAAAACATTTCAAATATCAACATACATACTTAATGTTTGAGAAATAATGAAAAATGTATTGGAGATGCGAATGAGTTTCATGACAAACCAAATAATTAGAAAAAATAAAAAATAGAAAGTATATATATATGGTTACTTAATTAATTATGAATATTTTAATAATTTAAACGGAGACGGAGATACGACGGGGACAAGTATTATGGCGGGGATATGTACATCCCCATACCCATCCCCATACTCAATTGAAAAAGTCAGGGATTCTCCATACCCATATCCATAACCAGTCAATGCAAGAATTTTCCGTCAAAACGGGAACGGGTTCGGAAAATACCCATAGAGACGGGTTTATTTGCCATCTCTACATGTGACAACTCGAAAGGGGTATTACAATGTGAATTATAAAAAAATATTAAAATTTCAAAAAATAGAAAAGACTCCAAATTTTAAAAATATCAACAACCACAAAATAGTTGTTTTTTAATAAAGAACTACATAACTCTTATTTCTTATTGTGAACAAGACTAAGTTGGAGCAAATTCAATCCTTGTTAGATCCATATAAATATTTTTTTAATAAAAAATATATAAAAAAAAATTGTTTGATTTTTGGAGAAAAAAATATTTTAACAACTAAAAGGGACCATCTTAGAACAAACCTAAATCTATTGTCGGATACCACTTTTTATGTAGTTTTTTTGTAGTTTTTCTTGATAAATTATGGTGACAACTCCATTCTTATTTTCAAAAGATGTATTTCTCAATGTCTTGTCGTGAACACGATGACAACACACGGGAGTTGTGTTTGACTAAACACAACTTCAATTTGAGGAGTTATAAGTCATGCCATATAAGCAAGACTCAGTCATGTACATAATTTTTTTCAAAACTTGCCAATTTGGATAATATCTCACTTAAATTGAACCATTGCGAAAAACTTATCCTATTTAATATCATGTAATCTAATTTATTCATAGTCTCTTTATTTTCTTCCTTAATAAAGTAAGTGCAAATTATTTTGT
>Ga0209389_1004027_pt1 | contig 12075 bp, 12 predicted proteins | sample CowpearedBW_FD_187526 | JGI IMG/M metagenome (GOLD analysis project Ga0209389, IMG submission 187526) | Root nodule microbial communities of legume samples collected from California, USA - Cow pea red BW (SPAdes) (version 2) | ecosystem: Host-associated > Plants > Roots > Nodule | place: USA... | reverse complement strand
CTGCATTGAAGAAATAGATAGATAGATAACACATTACATTTCACAAGGAAAGGAATTGGGTGTGAAGCATTGCAAAATGAGGCACATATTAACATGCGGCAACCATAGCTATTTAAGTGACCAATTCTATCTCCATCTCATAGCAAAAGTTGTAACAACTTTACACCCTCATTATAGCCATTGTTGCTAACTACTAAATACAATGCAGTTAATCTCAAAATTGAAGGTTGTTGTGAAGATCCCAAAATCAATTCTATTCCAAAGCTACAAAACTTTCAAAAACTGTTTTCGCAATCCTTAATTCCTTCCCAGTTCTCAAACTTTTACCATTATTTCCTTGTGGACTAATGTTAAAACTTTATATGCACACGTGTATGCCAAAACTACAGTGATGCAGTAAAATAGTCTAAAGAATGTTAAAAACAACAACAGTATGACATTCTCTCGGTCAAGATCGCAATCTCGACAATAGGCCTCAACAACATCAGATTGAACATAGGAATGTAACATCCTATTTTAATTGCATAATCCTACTAAAATAAGATATTTCACAATTAATAGTCAAAAGTAGATAATCCAAGGTATATAGTATAATATTATAATCATCTGAAAGATAAGACTAATAATATAAAACATATACATTTTAAGTTACGATTCTATTCCAAAATTATATGTAACATGACCTAATATCGCTCCATGACTTAGAGAGCTAGTTCCTCATCCATAGACGTGTCCTTGCACCTGCATCTTCATCAGCTCACACCAATAAGGTGATCACTGCAAAGAGAAGAAGACAAACACAACAATCACAAAACACCCAACAGGAAAAGCTAGCTAAAAAAGAGATAACATACATCTACAATAAGTCATTCAATTATCACATAAAAACATGCATACAACCAAACTCTTGTAGACTCAATTTATCGAGATAAGTGCAACTGAATAGAACAAATGAAGTTATGCACTTGCAGGAGTGGAACAACTTGCCCACCCGAGCTACCACACACAAGGATAATCCATAGTCATAGAACCCTAGAGTCATTCTCATGACATGACTTCCTACCACTCTCACCACCTTATCATTCTCCTCTACATGAGTATGAATGATTAGTAGAGTTCAAGATAACTTCATACAATGGAATAGTTATTTCCTTAATGCACACCTTAAAATCACACATTCAATAAGGTTTCCTCCCTAGATATACAATATAGTTCATCAATTCATACCATTGTTTCACTTTACAAACCAAGAATATTCATATGATAACCAATAATAGAGAAAACCATAAAAAATATCTTACAAAATACACAAAACAGAAATGGCGCCCAATAGCAAAATGGTGCACCAAGCGCCAAATTCATATGGGTTTGGCGCCTAGCGGGCAAAACTTGCATCTAGCGTCAGGGTTCACTACAAAAAATTGAAGTAAATATGGCAGTTTTAATATGGCGGTTATGAAAAACCGCCATAATTTGCTTCATAATATGACAGTTCTATAACTGCCACATTTTGTATGCAAAATATGGCATTTGTAAACGCCATTATACTCCCATTATACATTACTCCGTCTTTTCCATTGGCACCATCTTTCCCTCCATAATACTCTTTTTCATTTACTTCTCATTTAATTCTCTTTTTATTACACCTTAAACTGAATTTTAATAAGACAAATAGGTAAACAAGAGATAAAACTAACTCATGTGAAGACAAACCCTAAAACCCCAAGCTCTAACGGTTTCCACACTCCTCGCCGTTTCCACCCTCCTCGTCGCACCACCATGTGAAGATAAAACTTCGTCGCGACTTCGCACTCAGATTGCGACCCAGCAACGCTTTGGTACTCCACCTTTCCAACACCACCACACTGTTCTTGCTATCTATTTCTTCATTGTGGATCTCGTAACTCGGCGCTGCAAGTGGAGATTATCAAGTCGCCGAAGATCGTGACTTCCTTCGCCACACTGATTGGGAACCAAGTCGCCACGAGCATTCACTTTGCATTTCCTCATTTTTGGCAAAGCCATTATAGGCACGGACAAGGTCATTCCAATTCTTTCCTTCTGTTACGCTTTCCTTTTTGGTTGGTTTGCACTTTCCTCTGATTATTGGGTTAATTATAGTGTGCTCTGTTATTGGGTTAATTATAGTGTGCTCTATTGCATTTTGCTGAGATTGAAAATATCAATTGGGAACTCTAATTTTTGTATTCTGTTATTGCATTCCCCGATTCTTGCTTATTTGAATAACCCAGATATTGCATCAAATATATCTCCAAATGATCCAATTGGTCTCATATTTGGTAAGGAGCATCCAGGTCGGGTCAGAGGATTGTCACATGGAGCTTGTCCCACTCTTTCATTTAAGCAGTCCACTACAAGGTTAAATAGTATGAATTTTGCTTCATGTAGTGCAACATCAATAAATACGGATGAGAAGTTTTTAAAGATGGAAAATGAGCTCACAACTCTCAAAAACCAAATGCAAACATTGGTTGCCTACATTGCTTCTAGAGATGACGTTCCTGCTCATTTTACTGCTATGGTTGCTGGTTTGGTACATACTTCGGTTAATGCGGTAAAAATTAATAGTTTATTTAACAAATTACATAAGTTTATTATAATACACATGTGAATTTTAATAAGTTATAAGTTTTTATTATTCCAGGTACTCGATGTTGGAAGTGGTGCTCCATCACCTATTGGTATAAGAAGATCAAGCGAGGCAGAAAAGACAAGTTAGGAATATAGCTATAAGAACATAGCTCTAGAAATTTAGCAAAATGTATTATAATAATGTTTTAGATTTTTTTTTGCTTTTGTTTTCAATGTGAAAACTTTTGGATGGTGTTTCATGATATCAACTTTTTTAATATGAAATATGATTTATGAATGAAAGTATTAATGATCAAGATGTTCTCTATGATTTTTTTTAATTTTATGCAAAACAGGTTCAATAATAATGGAAAGCAGGTTACATAAAAATAATATAAAAAAATCACATTCAAATTATGACAGTTGAGACGTCGTATAACGCATTCATACAATGTAAATAATGGCATTTCTAGGTGTTGTATTTCGCATGATAATTCTTTAAAAATAAACAAATTAAGACGGTTTTCACTGTCATTATTTGCGCACAAAATACGGCGGTTCGAACTGCCATTATTTGCACAATACATTTAATGGCGGGTGTTGCGGCGTTTCGTCCAAGATCGTCATATTATTCATTGTGGCGGCAGGATATATGGCGGTACCCGTATCCGCCATATGCGCAAAATATGGCAGTCAAAACCATCATTTTATACCCCAAATAACCGCCGTATTTAACGAATTTTTTTGTAGTGGTTCCTGGAACCCCTCTGGAATAAATTTTAAGAATTATGCCTAGTGGCACGAGGTGGCGTCCAACGACATAAAGTAGTGAGTTCCCTAAAGGATAATGATAGAATGCCCCCTTTTTTTGACCCCAAAGTTACCCGCCTACGTGGCAGTTATTATTTTAATAATTTTTAACCAAACGGGAGCAGAAACGCGTGAGAGAAGCTGGAGTGACTGGTGAGGTTCTGATACACGCGCAAGAGAGGAAAAAGGAAAAGTTAGAAAAACATAACTTTCCTTTGCGGTTTAAACTAAAGGCGAGAGTGCAGCGAGAGTGCGGATTGCTGCCATAGCTTCGTGCGGAAAATTGGAAGCCTTAATTTGAAGTGTTCTTCTTCTGCAAATCAAAGGGTGCTCTGGTATGTTTTACTATCCGATTACAAACCCCTATTTTTATGATGTTCTTCCCCAAATGAAACCACTATTTTTGTGATGTTTTTCCGGAACGAAAAAGAAGGAGAAGCTTATGGGTGTAATTGAGTAGCAAGAACATGATATTCGTGAACTTGGTGGAGCGATTGCTAAATTGAAATCAACTTTGACTGAGAGGGAAAATAGAAGTAAAGATGAATTTGTTTCTCCTATGAATTTGAATGAAGTGGATGTTCCAAGTGAAGCTGCAGAAGACAAAAATGCAATGAACAAGGATATGTACGTGCGTATGAGGAATGATCCACGGTTACGGTTCAAAAGCCGTGTAATCCAAACTCCGTTCGCAGTTTATAGTCGGAAGAAGAAAAGGATACCGAAATAGTTGTTGGAGTATGAGCAATATGTATGTATTTTGTTTTGTTTGATGGAAATGAAATATCATTTTCATTTGTTTAATTATAAGAACATAGACATGTAATTGAAACCTACGAAACATTAAGTTGTGTACAATTCTATTTGTTGTGTTTCTATTGTGTTATGGTGCAATTAATAAATAATGACTTTTCTAAAGTGTTTGTGGTGTTATGTAGTGCATTTATTTAGTAAGTAAATTGTGTAAGTCTGTGGTTCAAAATCCATATCTCATAAAGACAGTTATTGAATTTTAAGAATTGTTGTGTTGTGGGATTATGGTGATGGAATTATTTGGATGGCCATTCGATTGTGTCGAAACCCTGTTTCACGTAATAATTCAGTGTAAAATCAGTTGCAGTACTGGCAGTACAAAAAGTTCAACGTAAAACGGCAGTTATGAAATCACAAAAGGACACTTGATTATCGAACCAGAAAAGTTGGTTTTTAATTGAATCTTGAATTCCAATTACTTATTTAAGTACTTTGGTGATGATTCATGATGATGGAATTATTTGGATGGCCATTCGATTGTGTCCAAACCCTATTTCACGTAATAATACAGTGTAAAATCAGTTGCAGTACTCCATGTACAAAAAGTTCAACGTAAAAAGGCAGTTATGGAATCATAAAAGGACACTTGATTATGGAAGCAAAAAAGTTGGTTTTTAATTCAATCTTGAATTCCAATTACTTATTTAAGTAGTTTGGTGATGATTCATGGTGATGGAATTATTTGGATGGCCATTAGATTTGTCCAAACCCTATTTCACGTAATAATTGAGTGTAAAATCAGTTGCAGTACTGGCAGTACAAAAAGTTCAACGTAAAAAGGTAGTTATGGAATCACAAAAGGACACTTGATTATCAAACCAGAAAAGTTGGTTTTTAATTGAATCTTGAATTCCAATTACTTATTTAAGTAGTTTGGTGATGATTCATGGTGATGGAATTATTTGGATGGCCATTCGATTGTGTCCAAACCCTATTTCACGTAATAATTCAGTGTAAAATCAGTTCCAGTACTGGCAGTACAAAAAGTTCAACGTAAAAAGGCAGTTATGAAATCACAAAAGGACACTTGATTATCAAACCAGAAAAGTTGGTTTTTAATTCAATCTTGAATTCTAATTACTTATTTAAGTAGTTTGGTGATGATTCATGGTGATAGAATTATTTGTATGGCCATTCGATTGTGTCCAAACCCTATTTCACGTAATAATACAGTGTAAAATCAGTTGCAGTACTGCATGTACAAAAAGTTGAACGTAAAAAGGCAGGTATGGAATCACAAAAGGACACTTGATTATGGAACCAGAAAAGTTGGTTTTTCATTCAATCTGGAATTTCAATTACTTATTTAGGTAGTTTGGTGATGATTCATGGTGATGGAATTATTTGGATGGTCATTCGATTCTGTCCAAACCCTATTTCAAGTAATAATACAGTGTAAAATCAGTTCCAGTACTGGCAGTACAAAAAGTTCAACATAAAAAGACAGTTATGGAATCACAAAAGGACACTTGATTATCGAACCAGAAAAGTTGGTTTTTAATTCAATCTTGAATTCCAATTACTTATTTAAGTAGTTTGGTGATGATTCATGATGATGGAATTATTTGGATGGCCATTCGATTGTGTCGAAACCCTATTTCACGTAGTAATACAGTGTAAAATCAGTTGCAGTACTGCATGTACAAAAAGTTCAACGTAAAAAGGCAGATATGGAATCACTAAAGGACACTTGATTATGGAACCAGAAAAGTTGGTTTTTCATTCAATCTGGAATTCCAATTACTTATTTAGGTAGTTTGGTGATGATTCATGGGGATGGAATTATTTGGATGACCATTCGATTGTGTCGAAACCCTATTTCAATCTGTGAATGGCCTTTAATCAACCAACAACTACGCCAACAAGAGAGCGCCCAACCAATGAATCGAACGGTACCCACCACTTTCCGCGGAACCCGCCGCCTCCAACAACCCAAACCACTCTCCACAACTCCGCTATCCGCTTCCACTGCGACCCACAACACCAACCTTTATGGAACGATAGCCTTTTGGGGAAAAGAATGCCTTGCGATTCAAATGCCTCTGTGCTTGCTTGTGCGTCTCTGCTCCAAGAAGAAAGTTGAGAGGAAGAAACGAGGGAAAACGCGCAACCGAATGTGTTTTTTTAAAAACTTTATCCAATTCAAAGCGCGTGCACACCATGCTAACTTTCCTTTGCCGCTGCCTCCAATTGCCGTTTGGTTTAAAATTATTAAAATAATAACTGCCACGTAGGCGGGTAACTTCAGGGTCAAAAAAAGGGGGCATTCTATCGTTATCCATAAAATAATGAGTGGAAGTGAAGTATGTGATAAAAGAGAAGGCAAAAAGCAGTGCAGGACCACCCACCCAACCCAACCAGAACCAATCACGACCGTTATAATATGAGCCCTTGCGATCACCCATGTCCCTTCAAATTAACCATTTCTAAAACAACTCTCAGTGCAGTTTTACTAGGTAAGTGTAAGATGGTTTCATGTGCAGAGTCTGTTTATTAGTGCAGTTTTACAAGGGAAATGTAAAACGCTTTTATTTGATCACATCAGAGGTAGAGTAGGAGTTGCACACATGATTACGTTTGGGACAGGGTTCTCTGATGCAGTTTTGTATTGCCTTTGGTTACTTGGGTGTGTAGTTTTGTGTTGCCTTTTGGTTACTTGGGTGTGTTTATTTTTAAGATAGATTTTGAAGAGTGTGTTTAAGTAGATTTGAATGGATTTAAGGAGAAAAAAAATGAAAGTGAGGTTGTTTAGATGAATGAAAAAATATTGAGAAATGAAAATATTTGAGATCAAAGTTATAAAATTTAGTGAATGATAAGATGAATTTAATAAATTAAAATATAGTTTAATTTATAAAAATAGAAAATTATTATTATTTATTAATGTAGAATCATCTCGGATTTGGAGTGAATTTTGGGTTTTGAAGGAAATTGCATATGAACCCTTGAACGAAAATAGGAGAAAGAATTGGATGACGTCAAGCACCATAATGAGACATAGCTTAATAGGGTTCGCAAGTCACACTGAATTATTTGAAAAATATCCACTATTTTATTAATATTGAGAGGAAAAATTTCTCAACATCTAAGACAAACATCATAAGCTTTATTACACATTGCATTATTTCTACTAACACCAATATTTGGAATAAGCTCTACAACGTGAACCCCATTTGCACAAGGACTGACTTAGGATATTTAAGGTTAGAACTTTGTAAAAAACTTGGAAAATTATTGGAAAAAAAACGTAAACAGAAAGTGGTTGAAATTTCAGTTTGGAAGTAATTTAGAATTGTTGATATCTCGTGCTATGAAACTCCAATTGAGATGATTCCAAAACGTTGTGAATGTTCACGTTCTGAACTTTAGTTTAAGCTTAAGAATCACTAATTTTGGATGAGTAGAATGAGAGTTATGACCACGAGATAGTTCTGGGCAGAATTAGGTTTTCTTTCTAAAAATTGGGTGAAGAAGAAAGAAATAAGAGGTGAATATAAAAGTGGAAGGAAAGAATCACTCTTTCCAAATGAGGCAACACATAAAGGATGGGAAAGTCCTTTGATATAGCCAAGGGTTCTTGAATCACTCAAGAACTTAGGAGAATCGCTCTCACTAATAGGAAATATAATTTCTGAATAAAACTCAACTTGTTTTCATTCATAAAAATGGTTCAACTTATATAGCAAATTTAAGCATCATAATTAAAAAAGACCCATTAATTGCAACTATATTCCACTTAAGCTAATAATAATCCACTCAAGCTAATAATAATCTACTACTTAATGGTTGATTGTAACTACAACTATGACAACCCAAAAGTCACCCAAAAACATTCAGTTATGCATCTTCTTGGTCTCTTAAAGGCTGATGACTAAGTTGCAATTGGGCCATTATTACAACTTGAAATAAAACTAAACTAGAGCTCATTGATTGATTAAACCAAAACATAATTTGGTCAGCCAATTTTACAAAGAATTGGGCTATTATTTAAACAAACTAATAACTTTAAAAAAAAATTGCTGCAAAGTACTGCATTAGTCCTTCTCCATTTGGGCCATGATGTGATTCATATCATACCCCTTTCTTCGAGAAGATTCGTCAGGAATCTTAAGGCTTTATTTTTGTACTAGTTTTAATATAAGTTTATTATGTCCTTGTGAATGAGGAATGACTTTATTTTTCCACAACTTGAAACTAATTCTCTTCCTCCAAGATCAAACACAACTTGAATAAATTCATATTTGTTCATTTCCAATGGTTGCAAATTGTGGAGCACCTCTCTTGCCAACACTACCCCACCTTCAAATGTAACAACAAATAACTCCAAATGTGTTGTGTTTGAAGACTTTGTTTTTCATTAGCGAACTGGATGCATAATAAAGTACTATGAACAAGCTTCATTTTCAAACATGGAAGTTGGTGTATTTCATTCACATGCCTTTCATTTTATTCTAGTAAAATGACATCACAAACTGTAGAAGAAAAATCATTGACAAATAAATTTTTCATCCTCTTTTTCTCTACTTCCTTTTCTTTTTCTTCATTTTCCCTCCTTTCTTCACTCTTTATTGCTTCTTCTTCTATTCTTTCTTTTTCTATTTTCTCCTTCGGCCTATGCTGATCCTTACTAACTTGTCTTGGTGTCATAAACTTCAACTTAATTTTATGTCCATCTGCCTCAAATAAAGAGAATGTTCATCAAGATTGAGTGTTTTAAAACGAAATCATGACCATCCCAAAAGTATATGACAAAATTCCATGGGAGTGATATCACTTAATACTTCTTTCACACAATGCCTTGTACTGAATTTGATCCATGCTTGATTCGAATGAAAGCCTGTTGGTAACTAGAGTTTCTCCAACAATCGTTGGCTCACAACATTGTTGTTGCTTCCGTAATCATATGCAACTAAACATGGGTGGCCTTCGACTAAATACCTTGTATAGTAAACTTCCATTGTTATTCCAAACCCAAAGTCAGGCTTTGAATACCAAATGATGTGTATCCAATTTGCACAAGGGCTGACTTAGGATCTTTAAGGTTAGAACCTTATAAGAAACTTGGAAAATTATTGAAAAAAGGTAAACAGGAAAGTTGCTCAAATTTCAGTTTGGACAATTATTTAGAATCATTGATATCTCGTGCTATAAAACTCCAATTGAGATGATTCTAAAATGTCGTGAAAGTTCACGTTCTGAACTTTAGTTTAGGCTTAAGAATCACTAATTTTGGATTAGTAGAATAAGAGTTATGACCACTAGATAATTCTGGGCAAAATTAGGTTTTCTTTTTGAAAATTAGGTGAAGAAGAAAGAAATAAGAGGTGAATATAAAAGTGGAAGGAAGGAATCATTACTCTTTCCAAAGAAGACAACACACAAAGGATGAAAAAGTCCTTTGATACATCCAAGGGTTCTTGAATCACTCAAGAACTTAGGGGAATCACTCTAACTAATAGATACAAAAGATAATTTCTGAACAAAACTCAACTTATTTTCATTGATAAAATGGTTCAACTTATATACAACTTTTAACCACTAGAATTACAAAAGACACATAAATTGTAATTACATCTCACTTAAGCTATTAATGATCCCACTACTTAATGGTTGGTTGTAATTGAAATTGTGGCAACCCAAAAGTCACCCAAAAGCATTCAGCTATGCATCTTATTGGTCTCCCAAAGACTAATGACTAAGTTGCAATTGAGCCATAATAAAACTTGAAATAAAACTAAACTAGAGCCCATTAATTGATTAAACCAAAACATAATTTGGTCTGCCAATTTTACAAAGAATTGAGCCATTATTTAAACAAACTAATAACTTCAAAAAAAGTGTCGCAAAGTGGTGCATTAGTCCTTCTCCATTTGGGCCATGATGTGATTCATATCACAACCTTACAAGAAGGGTGTTCAAGTCTTTTATGCCATAAATCGAAATCATTCCTAGATTTTACAACAGCAGCAATAAAACTCATTCCTTGAAGAAAGTAGACCCTTTCTCTTCGTTCACCTGTTCCAATCACCATCCTCGAGACAAAGTCCTTGATAACACAAAACTACTTCAGTAAAATGGTACACACAAATTTAATTCATCAATAAGTTATGATACTGAAATCAGATTGCATTTCAAGTTAGGTGTAACATCCCTGGCTACCCCTCCTCGGGCCCCAAAGGCTGTCAGGTTACTACAGCCCAATGCACCCTAACCCATCACCCTTCTCCGTCCATTCATACTGGGTGGGTTGTTGCCAGTGGGGATCGAACCCTCAACCTGACCTTTAACACCTCTGGTACGCCAACAGATGCTACCAGCTGTGCTAGCATCTGTTGGCGTACCAGAGGTGTTAAAGGTCAGGTTGAGGGTTCGATCCCCATTGGCAACAACCCACCCAGTATGAATGGACGGAGAAGGGTGATGGGTTGGGGTGCATTGGGCTGTAGTAACCTGATAGCCTCTGGGGCCCGAGGAGGGGTAGCCAGGGATATTACATTAGGCACATAGAGAACGTTGCTTAATTTTAATGTTTCACTAAGCACCACCTTCCTTCCTTAGCAACAAAAAATTGTTTTCCATCTAGAAGCCCTATTGGGCATTCCAAGACATTTCCCACACCAGTCAAGTATTCTAGCTCTTCTGTCATATGATAAGAAGCACTTGTATCGATAATCCATTGAGTAGAATTACGCTTACCAATTAGCTTTTCAGTAGTGCCTAATTTGACATTGTTTAAGAGATTCACCAAAGTTTGCCACTGTTTGTCGTTCAGCCCACCAGCAGCAGAGTTGTTAGCATAAGTTATTACGGTGTTAGGTTCTAGTCCAGGCACATAGGCTTGCGTTGCATTTGCTTTAGTCAACATACCATGTCCTTTAGAAAACATAGACTTTCCTTGTTGTCCAACTTTCCCACGACTACTACCTTGTCCAGTTTCTCGAGTCTGTTCTCCCCACCACTCAAGATAACCAACTAATTTAAAGTAGTTCTCAAAGTCATGTCCAGAGCAGTTATAGTTGTTGCATATTATGTTCTGGTCCTTGCTTTCAATCCTGCCATGATTTCTTTCTACACTCTGAACAACAAAGCTCACAATCTCATTGCGATCTTCCTTGCCCCGAGTAACATTTTTCACTTGTTCTTCTTAAACCAATATTGAATATATTTTATTCAAACTCTGCAAAGGATCTTGGGCAAGTATGTTGGATCTCATTGTCCCATAAGTAGTCTCATCAAGACCTATGAGAAATTGATGAATTTTTTCTTCTTCACACTTCTTTTCTAGTTTGGATTCGAGGTCACAAGTGCATCTGCCGCACATACATGTAGGTGTCTGTTGATGGTTGGCCAAATCCTCCCACAACTTCTTCAACTTGCCATAATATGCAATGATGGTCATTCCTTTCGGTTTGCATTCAATCAAATATGCTTTAATTTGTTGTATATATGGCCCATTAGATACCGAGAAGCGGTCCTTGACATCTGTCCACAGTCCTTCTCTACTTCCATGTGCTACATCGTTGAACACAATTTGGGTTCAATGGTGTTCATTATCCATGACACCAACAGAGAGTTATTAGTCCACCAGTCTTCAAGATTTGGGGATTTTTCTGCAAGTTTTTCGATTGTTCCATCTACAAACCCAAACTTCTTCCTTGCTCTCAACGCATTTCTCAAAGACTCAGCCCATTCATTCAGTTGAACATGCGTCAAAAGATTTCCTAGGTTGTCTGCGATAGTTATATCATAAGGTGAGATTGTCTTTTTCATCTTTGCTTCGTCCATTATTTTGGTAATATTAGAGAAAGCTCTGGTACCATAAAGAAGAATTGACAATATAATTCTAGGCTCTTTATTGTT
>Ga0209389_1004025_pt1 | contig 12077 bp, 5 predicted proteins | sample CowpearedBW_FD_187526 | JGI IMG/M metagenome (GOLD analysis project Ga0209389, IMG submission 187526) | Root nodule microbial communities of legume samples collected from California, USA - Cow pea red BW (SPAdes) (version 2) | ecosystem: Host-associated > Plants > Roots > Nodule | place: USA... | reverse complement strand
TATAGGTTATTACTCTATTAACTTTCATAAGAACAAATTTTTAAGAAAATATCCTTGTGCTTTCCTAATCTACTTAAATGACAATGTCAAATATAGTAATTAGGAGCCACTAAAAGTCTCAACAATTATTAAACTCATTAAATTTCTCTTAATAAATATCAATTACATTAATCTGTTGTTCTTTCATTAAAAATTTTAAGAAATTAAATATTTTAAAAATTATTGTGACAACTCATTATTTTTTAATATAAAAAAGTACACAATCATTTTGGTTCCTAAAATATCGAAATGATCCTCCGATTAAGAAACCTCCAACAAAGTCCCACTTCACATTATGTGATTTTGTGGCACACTTCATCTCTCAAATGACCTTCTCTCTTTGAGGTTTGAACCAGTGCCTCTAAGCTCTGTAATAACAGACACCCACTCTACTTCTTACACACCAAACATCTAACCATCAAACTCATACAAACTTCCCTATAAGCCTATAGCTCTCTTAACCTAAATTTCGCCTACTTTTGAACCTCCAAGAACCACAATCCCCAAACAATCAATATCATTAACAAACCACCACCACTAACCAGTTCCAGCACCTGAACGCATCATCCACCTTCAGTTTTTATAGCCTAAACTACAGAGAACTCAATTCATGTACTTCACTTGCAACAAAAAATTTCCCGCTAAATTTCCGAAACTAACAACAAACTTGGAATTGGTGATTCTTTCTAAGTCAGTTCTAAAATCAGGTCAAATCTACCTTTCATAGCGTTTTATATTCTTGGTACCTAGAAATAAAAATTGATACCATTAAACCAATAACTCAACTAGCAATAGAAATGAAAGGAAATGCTAACAAGACCAAACAAAGTAGAATATATTTTACCAGAGAACTAGCTTTAAAACATTCAACTTTTACTTCTTCAAGTTTGAAACAATTAGTAAATGATGAAATCCAATGAATTTTTTCCTAGTCAACCCCCTATTTATCAAGCCTTAAAAGAAACCAGGACATTACACGTTGGGAAAATAATGGGGGTTGCATATAAGTGTGAGAAAGAGACAATATAAGCCCCATGAAATGCCCAGAGTGAGAAAAAAAGACTTCGAACTACACAATCCATTGAGAATGAAAAGGTGTCAACAGCATTCAGAGAGGTATTGAACTTACTTGCAGGGATATGTGATCCATTAGAGTTAGGCAGTGATGAAACTGCAGGGATATGTGACCCATTAGTTGTAGGTAGTGAGGCAACAGCAGTTGAGTGTAACTGCATTAATTGGACTTGCTGGTCGAGCAATTTGTTGAATTGCAATATTTGCTGCTTCAAAACCAATCTCGCATAATAAGCCTTGAAGAACTCTTCATTTTCTTCTTCAAGCTTTTGCCAAACTGAAAAATGAGGGGAAAAAAAGAAAAGAAACTTAAGATAGAGTACACTAAATGATGGATGCAAGGTGACAACCATTCTTTCACAGCAATTTCAATCGCAACTATCAATTACCAAACCTTATTTATATCCCCAAGTCCAGCACTATGTCAAGTATCAAAACTATCATGGCTTTTACAAGAAAAGAAATGGGAAAAACCAGTACATTGGATTAACATAGGCAAGGGTAAAATGAAACTACTAATTCAGGAAGCTGCAACAGCAAATAAGCAATCACATGAAGTTAGATATCACAACATTCCAAGTTTTGCCTTATTTTATTAAAAATTTAATTCCCTTACAAGGAAAGTCCAAAATATTACACCATGTTGAAATTGCAATCTAGATATCTGTAAAACACCATTTTAGAGCCCTGCTTCCTCGTCTCAATCTGAATAATGACTACGTAGGATCATATATCAAGGCACAACCCAGTTCAACCTTGATGTTTAACCCATTTTTCTGCCCCAAATGCGACTCTTCCAATCTAAAACAGAACCCAACTCCCATTCAAGCCTCTGCAGCCGTCACCTTTGCAAGTCACATAAGACTCATTTTCATATACCGCATCTTTTTTTTTTGTTGGAGATTACACATCAATTAGAGACATGACGAAATTATCTTTTACGTAGACTTCAACATGGTATCAGAGCCAATCCTAATGAGGTGTTGGGCCAATAGTGCTACCCACAATTGGATTCCATTCCTCCTATTTCCACACTTGAGATATTCAGTACTTAGCATAAGGAGCTGTGATAGAGATCCCACAACGACTAAAGGCAATAATTGTTGTTATAAATAAGAAAACGTGAATTGAAAATTTATTTGATTGTCCAGGAATAAAAACTCTAGACATCTCTTGTAAAGGCATGCTTCTTCTAGCTTGTTGATTTGATTCACTAGATAAAGCAAGCTAGCTAATCTCCATCATAATTTTCAGCAGCGCCGAGTAGCAGCACTGCTGCAGAATAATTGTCAAGAATTGAAAAAAAGATCATCAAATTTCCCTATGTTAGCATTACCCAATCCTATTGGACACTTTGTGATATTTTGTGATACCTTCAAAATTAGATTAGGGCGTATTCTTATGCAACATAGAAGGGTAGTAGCAAATGCTTCTAGGCAACTTTGTGCTAGCATTACCCAAACCTACCGGACACTATGTAATATTTTGTGATGTCTCCAATCTTATGCAAGATAGAAGGGTAGTAGCATATGCTTCTAGGCAACTAAGAGCACAAGAGAAAAATTACTCAAACCATGATTTAGAACTAGCTACCATTGTTTTTGTACTCAAAATATGAGGACATTATGTGTATAGCAGTAGGTTCAAGATTTGTAGAGATTACAAGAGCCTCAAATACTTATTTGGGTCATAAGGAATTAAACGAAAGACAAAGAAAATGGATGACGTAGCAGCACTGATGCAAAATCATGTAGAAGAGCAGTTGGAACAAGCTACAATAATTGAATAACATCATAGTTTGAAGTATCAGCTGTCACAGCTGCAACAGAGGAAAAAATTGCGAATGATCAAGGCTGAAATGGGCACTATGAGAAGCAAAATACCTATTTTATCCATGAAAAAAGTGTTGTTTAGAACCATGTTAGGGGATTAATTGAGGATTCTGCCCCCTCCTTTGAATCAGAAACTGAGACCTCTACTTTCTGTCACCTATGCACACTGTATTATGAAATAGTACCCATTATTCTTCTTTCCAATGAACACCAACATTTTCTGGCATTTCTGAGTATTTTCTTACCAGCTGTGACAGTTTTTGGCCATCCCCCACTGCTGCCTCTGCTCTGCTCTCCATAGTTTCCTATCATTCCTGAGACTTCGCAGTCCTTTTCTGTCAAACATGTCACCAGCCAACCAAGACTACAGCCACCTCGCTTTGTTCTGCTCCACATTGTTCAGTTTTTCCACTACCTGTTGTAGCATTTCAGGATCATGCCATTTCACACTGCTATTAGGATTGCCAAATTTGATTTCAACTTTCTACCACAATTGGCTTTCAGGAGTTCAACATTTTTTTCCAACCAATTAAAACTGCCAGCAATTTGTACAGGCTTCTCCAAATTTCTTCATTTGAAGAAATAGAAAACTTTTACTAGATCAGTTCTAAACAAGATAATCAGATAATAGATAGAATACAAATAACCTATAAATTCCCAAATGAGGGGGCTGGCAACTTCAGGGTGATAAAAGAAATATAGAAAGTATAAAAGTCAGTTGAGAGTGGCCTAAGCCTCCATTTAGCTCAATCATAGTTAACAATCTTGGATTGGTGGATGGGGTAACTGGCCCCAAAAACACCTACAGTGGGATGGTGACAGCAGGGTGGCTGCTAGACTGAAGTGTTTAGCATACAATGCTCCCATCCAAAATTTCAAATACCAAATCACGAGACTTCACGGAATTTTACCATTCCTCACTATCCTTTTAGCAGAAATCTAAATAACATAAATAAAATAGGAATACTGAGCAAATTATCTCGAATAAAAGTGATACCCTAAGCTTTAAAATTCAAACAGTCCAGTCTTTAAACATGTATTGCACAGTACAATCCCATAAATAATCGGCTAACTGTTGACATGAAAGGTCAAAATAGAACAAAGGATGATCCAAGTATCTAAGAACTCCCAAATGAACCAGAACCACATCATCACCATCAATGCACCACAGTCCTAAAAGTATGTCCTAAAAGTATGTTATAAGGGGAACATTTTAGTTGTTTCTTACACTTCATGCCATCAACCCACCACCATTTCTTCATGTTTTAAAAGAAGTAAGCAAAATATTTCAATAGAGAAAAATAGAAAAAATTCAACAGGGTTTGACAATCATGATCATAAAAGTGCAACACTCTTCAATGAAATGAAAAATACTACAGAAGTGAATCAATTACAACTTTTAATCATGAACACTGTAGAACGCCTTAAAAGAATCTCACCAAGTGAAGATGGAGTAAAACACAAATGAAGAAAAAAACCACCATTCCAGTGGCAGGGAAAAAAATCTACCTAGTTCGGTGAAACCAGGCTCTATTTTTGCTTGAGCTAGTAGTGTTTCCACGACTTCTTTCTGGCTCATATATAGTTGCAGACATCGTTCTATGAGATTTTGCACCTGTAATGAGACAGTTACACCAAAAAGAAATTACAGTCCGCAACCTCCGGTAGATGTAAGATGAACTGAACTGTGTAGAGAATAGTGAAGAGATTTGGACGAAGGAGATGGGGAAGATTTTAAGATATGGTAAACAGAACAAATCAAAAGTGACGAATTCAATTTGAAAATACTCAAAACTAGTAGTCTGGCCATAATAAATACCCAATCCACACAAGCCAATGACATACTTCAAAACCCTACACTAACAATAATACCTTAATAACAACACCCAATTAATGAATGTAACAATAAAGCATTAAAAGAAACTTGACTCTCCGTTCTCACGATCAACAAAATATTACATGCTAAAGCAAAAGTGAACAACGAACATGAACACAAATTTTATGGCATATCCACACAGGTTTTAAAAAAATAGTCCATAACTGCAATGTCGCCGCAAAGTTTACGTGCTTGGAGTGTCGGCAAAAGCAGTTATTTACAATTTTCCACAATATCAACACGACAAAAAGGCAACCGTGTCTGCAATTAATACCTTGTTTGTACGAAAAATAAGTGACCAAACGTTTATAATCGCTAAACAAGCTTGCCCTAGATAACAAGTTATTTATGCAAACCTCGTTTCATCCTCAGAATACAGAGCACATAGTGAAGTTCGAGCTTACCAGCTGGATATCTTGACGGGAAACCCGTCTCACTGATCCACTTGACATGTCGAAAGTTCCTAAAAATACTCTGTTAACAACTATCTGAAAACACAACAACACAGAGAAAAGGATTAGGGAAATGGATAAGTAATAACTGCTGAGTGCTTCAGTTTCACTACAAAACTACCAAAACAAAAACAATTGAAATTTGGCACAAAACTTCGCCCACGGAACCATAACAATTTGAAAAACAAAACGTGAAAACAGTACACAGGGGACATGAGAAAACCGAATATTCCAAATTCTCAAACGAAACGACACAAAAAATGTAAAAGAAAAATAAAAAGATAGAAAAAATGAAAATAATAATCGAAAGCGCAGTGGGAAAGGTGGGATCAATGAAAGGAAAGACAGAAGCGTGAGAAGGAAGTTGGAGGATGAGGAACCCTGAGATGAAAATCGGAAAACGCGAGAAAAGATGAAAATCGATGAATCGGTGCATGTGTGGTGAAGCGAAATTGGAGGGAAAAGTAGTTGCAGTTGTAATTGAGAGAGATTAGGGATTTGAAGTTGACCTTCAATGGAGAAAAAGTGACGAGGAGAGAGAGAGAGGTGTTAACGAAGAGAGAATTGGGTGTGCGTGGATTAATTTTACGCTACAAACACTTGTTACAGTGGTGCAGGCATCCATTCCACCACGTCGATCTAAAATATAAGGATTTTCAAATTTACTGTTATGTCCCTTCCTTTGAAACAAATTCCTGGTTCTAATTATTCGCCACGTTGGCCCCACTTGTACATTATGGTCTTTCTCCCTATTGTATACTGTTTACTGTTAACGCTATCTTTGGTAAGAAAAAGTTAATAAGAAATATGAAAGATGGAAATACAAAAGAAAAAATAAACAAATAATAAGTGAAAGAATAAAGCAAATTTAGAGATATTTGATTAAGATAAAAACGATAGAACCTCGAATGTGCTAGATGGATATACATGTTTTCATGAAAATTGTGGATTTATCCAGCTATGCCGTGAGATTCAGAAATATGGGGTGTGCGAAGTTATTTTTCCTAATAATGTTATTATATATAAATTATAGATAAAATAAATTGTCTAATGTTGATAAAGTGTTACATAACAATAATCGTAGACAATACAGACACACAAGAAGACCAAAACTTAATGTCAACTAAGGGAAATTTAGATAAATATAAAAAATAGAAAATAAATCAAATGACGAAGAATGATAAAATAACCCAATAAACACTGTAAATGTAATTAGACTTGGGGTTCCACCTTAATTATCTCTTTCTTTACTATTTTATATATAAATATTGAAAAGAAAGGCCCAATACGTTTAAAGGCTCTTTTGGGCTGTTTTTATATCCATTATAACTTATATGTGTGTGTGTGTGTGAAATATCCATTAAAAACTTATTTTTCTTTCTTTATTACTTCAAAATGTAAAAATGAAAAAATACAATAAAATAAATTTAATTATAGTTTATAAATCCATTTAGTTGAAGACAATACGAGTTAAAATTAAAATAAAGGCCTCAAAAGTTTATGAATATGATAGAAAGGTTAAATAATTTTATGTGAATTGTTATCAACTAAAACTAATTATAAATTTATGGGTATATAATATGATTGAGTAAGTTTCTCTCAGTTAAGTAGTCAATTTTAGTAGGTTTTTTTCAACGCTTAGTCATATTTATATTCTCATTATTTTTGAAGCTAAATTCGCTCTAATTATTCATGAAAGAAAAAAAAATCAGCTAAGTTATTTGATGTTTAATATAACTATTTTTTTATGTAGCTAACTTATTAAAAAATTACCAAATAAATAATAACACTTTTAATCTATACATAATATAAAATGTGGTTAATGTATAGCTATTTTAATTTAATACCGTTAATATATATATTGCTTAAGTTCAAGAGTCATATTGTTTTGTTTTTCAAATTAAAAAAAGTTGATTATATAATGTCTTTTCTTTTTGTTAGTTGAAGTTCAATAATTTTTTTCTGAAGGAATCAAATGTAAAGAAATAATAAAATTGAAAAGGTAATTAAACTTTTCTTTAGTGACCCCGGTTTCTTTAACTAATTTTTTTTTTTTAAATTAAGGTCAAGCCCGGTTATTATAAAATAAAGGAAGGAAAAAATAATACCTAAATTTTTAGTAGATATTTTTCAGATTGATAATATTTTAGAAATAAAAATAATAATTCAATATATACGTATCTGAATTAAAAAGTAAGTAACGATGGACTTTCTTTCATGACAAGTTGTCCACTATATTTGTATTCTTATTGCACATCTTTCAAGATAAAAGTTATGACATGTTAAATAAACATAAATTTTGGTCTTTTTAGACAAATAATGGTGTTAGTCTATAATCTATAGACTTTTTGCTAGGTAATTGAACAAGGACCTTCACCAACAACATTCTTTTGTAAGACATCATTAGATAATGACATTTGAGATCTATGTAATAAAAATGCTACAACCACTCAAATTATTTAAAAATTTAGGATTATTGGATCTCCAGAAAATTTAGGTTCCATCATTTAATTTTTTTATTTATTCAAAACATGGCATAATCCATTATCACACACACATAAATTAAATTAATAGAAATAAATAATTTTCATAAAATGATATACAATTATATCAAAATTTCTAAAATTTCATTCAAGTGCATGTAAGAACAGTTCTCACACTTTCAATTGTTCAACCATTCATAAATTAGTGATTAAAAATCGTAAACATCCAAGTTAAAAACTACCCTAGCTTGCCCCTACCTAAGTTTCTCTATGGTTTAAGAAATTAGAAATTGAAAAGGAGAGGAAGCCAGAAACATTGAAGTGACTCCTTGATCACTTAAAAAATGGAAATCCTTGAAATTAAACATCCCAAAAATAAGTTCCAAAAAGCTTTCTACTTTCCCCAAAAACTCAGCATGCATGCTTAGTTCTATGAAGAGAAAGATGAAGATTCAATAGAGAACATTAAAGATGAACTTACTTGGAGAGTGCTGAAGATGGAGACTCTGATTTATCCCTTTGCTACCTTAAAATGTGAAAAAGATGAAAAGAAAGATGAAAGATGATCTTACCTAAGACAACACTCAAGAAATAGCGACTCTGGTTTTTCCCTTTACTACCTTGAAATGTGTAAAATACAAGGGAAGACACAGAAGATAAGATTCTCTGTGGAGAGAAGAATGTAAGATGAAAGAATAGTAAAGGAGTGAATAAATGATGAAGGTGGTAAGTGATATTTAAAAGAATTAATAAAAATTTAAAGTTTCTGTTTATAACCCCTTAACATTAAGCTCACCCACATTTTTTAAGTTATATATATATATCACATTTAAAGTTCAAAAGTTAGTTCAAATTATGTTTACTAACTTCATCACTTATAATGAATTTTTTTAATTGTTACTTGTGGTGTCGAAATATATAATATGTTTTTAATCCTTCAACTTTTATTAAAAATTGAAATTAGTATTTTTTAAAACTTTGAACTAATTTAGTCTTTTATCTTTAGAAATGTGTAGATTTATTATTTCAAACCAAATTTTGTTACGTTTATTTGACGTATTCCTCATTTATTATAGTGAAATGTTTGAAACGTCAAATAAATATAATAAAATTTGATTAAAATGATTAAATTCACGTATTTACATAGTTGAAAGACCAAATTGATTAAAAATTTTGAATAAAAACTAATTTCAATTTTCACTAAAATTAAAAAAACATATTTAACCCTATAATAATATATGAACATATGTGTATTTGTAATGGACTAATACAAAAGAAATCGGCAGAAAATAAAGCTGCATAACATATTAATTAAACATATAATTGAATAATTTGAAGCTTAAAATATTAAACTTAATTACCACTTGTTAATTAATTTCACTCACTTATAGTATCACCTAAAACTAGGTAATTACATCATCAACATGTAAAATTACTTTTAATATACCCAACTAAAAACATGAACGTATTATAATTCAAACTATGAGTTATACATTTAAAATTTACTTTATGCGTTTAAATATATTTATTAAGAATTTGTATTGTAAGAAAAAAAAAACATTTATATCGTCCACACACATACTAAAACATTGGTTTTTTTTAAAAACAATAGAAAAAAATGTAAAAAAGTGTAAATATAATAAATTAAAATTTGTAAACTTTTTCTACTATTAATTAAATGAAAAATAAAGAAAAAAATTTATAAGAAATTATAGAACTTGTACGGTGCGTGGATGTGATCCATAACAAGCCCATAAACCGTTTGAAAGAACTTACACTTGACTTTGATTCTATAAAATTAGTTTATAAATCTTATAAGTTCCAGTCTATTTAAATAGTATTTTTAATTAAATTTTATCAAAATAAAATTTTTTAAATCGTTGGAATTAATTTCATGATCAAAACTTTCACATGAAAACTTATTAATAAATACTGAATCAATATCCATATCAACTTATAATTTGATTTCCGCTGATTTCGAAAACAGCTTAAACAGAATGGCAAAAGTGTAAATTAAGGCTATGGACTTTAAATAAAAGTAATAATTCTTGGTTTGAAGTGAGTTTTGTCTACCTTAATTTCTCTTTCATCTTTCATAAGTTCCAAACTAGGAATATCTTCAAATTAGATGTGGACTTTAAACTTGAAAAAACTTCATTTACGTCCTAATATTTTTTTATTAATTATTAGTTTTTATTTATGGAAAATTTGAACTTACAACTTTCTCATCGACTTTTCTAAACTTTCACTAAATTAATCTTACTTTTCTAAATTATTAATAGGATAAATCAAATTAATGACATTTTCTTCTTTTTAATCACTAGACCATCTTATCACTTTTCATCCTAATATCTCTTTGAACGTGAAGTCACTCTTTATTATCATCTTTCTTTTTTAAATTATAATATTGATGTTTCAATAAAGCTTATAATTATGATAAAATAATAATAGAATTATTTCACAAAAATTGATGTTTCAATAGAGCTTATAATTATGACAAAATAATAGTATAATTATTTCACAAAAGGATATATGATGTTACTTTAATATATATCAAATACGATAAATAATAATAGATGTGTTTCACAACAACTAGAAATGTTTAGTCTAAAAATAATCATACATGCGAAACAGAAAAAGTAATAAATAAAGAATCTGCTACTAACAAAACCTTAACCATGAATATGACAAAAAACAAGATAATTTAATAAAATGAAATAATTTTTAATCATCATAACTTGCTAGGACTTCTAACACAAGTACATATCATAACAAAATATACAAACATTTTAAAGAACACGTGTTTTACTAAATTTTTTAAGGTTAAATATGTTTTTTGTCCCTTGGCTTTTGGTGAATTTTGAAATTAGTTCATTTTGAAACTTTTGATCAATTTAGTCTTTCATCTCTCGAAATACGTGGATTTAGTTCTTTATCAAATTCTGTTAGATTTATTTGATGTTTCGTACGTATTTCAGGATTGTATTTGAGTTGTTTTTACTGTTTGAAACATTTTTGCATAAATTTTACAAAATTTGATTAAAATGACTAGATTCATGTATTTCGAAAGATATAACTAAATTAGTCCAAAGTTTCAAAATGGACAAATTCTAAAATTCATTAAAAGTTAAGGAATCAAAAACATATTTAAACCAATTTTATAAAAATAGTATATGTCTTTTTAGAATATTTTACATCTTTTTAGTAGAATCTATTTAATTGAATAAACATTTATTTCAAATCTTTGTGTAAACAAATACACCTACAATTATATTACCACGAATTTCTGAAACAGGTTTATACTAAAGACAAAAAGAAAATCATAATATTTTGATACACTCTTTATACGACCAAATATTAACTTAAATTTGAAAGTAAATAATAGCATGAAATTCACGTTAAGATCGTGTAGTTAAAAAAACCATATTCATATTTTTAAGTTTGAGTGTATAATCAAATATATTATTATTTCATTTCAAAAATATATTTACATTTATTTTATAATTTAAATGTAATATTTATTATTAAAAACTGCTGTTAGATAGTTGTTTGAAAAAATAAAAAATGATTACAAAATATTTTTGAAAAGACAAAATTTGATAAACAGAATTTTCCCACGATTAAATTTAAAATCTTGAAGTAAGCCTGAAATCAACAGTGACCAAAATATCAGTAACAACAACCTTTCGTTTATCATAAACTATTTTCGTTGTTACCTGAGTGGAGTTTTGTAGATAAAGTTGATGTTTTTTTTCTACAGTGTATTAACTTAGTTAACTAATACTTTTCATTCATACCATTTGCATATACACTACACAGACTTGTGCCACGGATTACAATTTGGTAAAGAAATGCAACATTGTAGCACAAAGAAAACTTTTTCTGTTCATACATTTGTCTCTTGCTTTATCAGAATCAGTTGTCTTTGTGGGTTTGTTAAGAGATTCAAATCAAAGAATAATTCAAGTATGTTGGTTGTTACCAGGGAAGTAATCATAATCCATTCAGACTTGAAGTTTGGTATCCTATTTCTTACTCAATTCAATAATTTTTTTTTTCATTTTCATTAATATCGGTGAAGCAAAATTGGAAGGAAATATTTCCAGGAATATGTGTACAGGAAACAACTCTACTAGGGTTCTATAGAGCCTATATTAACCACGAGTGAAGTTAATTTTTTTAAAAAGAAAAAAAAGTTATATGGGAATTACATTTTGAAATGGAAGAAAAGTATTTGGCAGTGATTTTTTCTCTTTTTTTTATCATACCACAGTGGCTATGCCACTGTATCTTGGTCTTGTTCTGTCAGTCTCAGGTGAAA
>Ga0209389_1004021_pt1 | contig 12082 bp, 9 predicted proteins | sample CowpearedBW_FD_187526 | JGI IMG/M metagenome (GOLD analysis project Ga0209389, IMG submission 187526) | Root nodule microbial communities of legume samples collected from California, USA - Cow pea red BW (SPAdes) (version 2) | ecosystem: Host-associated > Plants > Roots > Nodule | place: USA... | reverse complement strand
TGACTTGCTTAGGTGGCAAGTCACACCTCCCACATGCTCCTTTTTGGCTCCAAAATTCAACTTTCTAGACTCCTTTTTCCCTCCACTTTTTGGAGACTCCTTGGTCTCATTTTAGCCTATAAATAGAGAGCTTAGGACCCTTGTATTTTCATTCATGAATATAGTAGAGAAATTCTGTTGAGATGACTCCAAACTCCTCTCTTTTTGTGAATCAACTTAGGTTAGAGTTCTCCTTCTTGGTTTCCACTAGCCCCCTTCCTTGAGTGTTGTCCCAACCTCACTTGAGAGCTTCTCCAAACACCATTGTCGCACCACTTCTCCTCTCATCTTCTAACTTCCACACCTTCATCCTTCTCCATGGAAGCTTTATCAATTCTGCATGGCTTCTTCTTGACTTCCTTACTCTTGAAGATGGACTCATCATATGTGCTATTTAATTTATAATTATTTTAATAATTTGTTTGATCATGAGGGGTGATAACATAATTATAGAATCATGCGAATTATCACGAAACATGAAGTGGTTGAATGGTGGTTCATAGATTTGACATTGGCATGGTTAGGGGTTTGATCCTTGGTAGGTTCAAATCACACTTTCTTTTTGCCAAAATTCCTTTTGGCATGAAGGTGAAAGGGCAAAGAAACCCTAGCTGACAAAGGAGCAGTTGAAAAACAACTCAATAATGGCCCTTGAATAGCAATTAACCTCACCATTAAAGTTGTTTTTCGTTTTGGCTAATTAACCATCATTAAGACCTAATTAAAAGGCCAATTGGAGGTGAGAAAGAGGGTTTGCTTAGTCTATCGTTGTACTACACAATAGGGAGAGAAAATCCAGAGTGAAACGTGAGTTTTGAGTGAAGCAAAGGAGCTGAATTTGGGAGAGTTAAGGGAGCTAAGAGCTACACCAACAAGGAACTCTAGCTTGTGCAATTTTAAGCAAGGGAATCCAAGTTAGGGGAGCTGGAGCACATTTATTTATGTTTTATAATAATTGCATGAATTATAGCATTATTGTGTATGCTCTTTTCCGTACATTATTTGGATTTCATGTTTCTGGAAAATTTCCAAAAACCACCTGGCGGGCGACGAACTGTCGTCAGGCGACACATATGTTTATGTGTGATTTTATGGGTTTCGAGTGGAACCGCTTGGCGGCACAAACTAGATCGCCAGGCGACGCTTGTTGTTCAACCCAATTCTAGGTTGTCTTGATGAAGGGCCTGACAATGGTGATTGACCCGCTAGGCGACGGAAGCCTTTGGTTTGATTTTGATGTTTTGTGCGTTCTGGATGCTTCTAATAGGAGGGAGAGTTAGTTTCAATTGTTAAGGGATGATGTAATATCCAACTTCACTGAGTTTCGGGTAATTGAGGGCTAAATTTCATGGAACAATATGGATATGGTTAGGGTTGGAAAGCTTGGGGGTTTGATTGCTGCGAGTCCAATTGGTGGTGGAATTCTAATGGGAATTGGTAAGAATTGAGTGTGGGTTATACGCTGGTCTGAATGTAGGTGAATTTGCGTGAGGATTGGAAGAAATGGACAAGGAGAAGACAAAGTGGTGAGATTTAGGGGTCCTCACGAGGTGGAGAAAATTCTAAATTTCCCAAAATTTCTTATCACCGCCTGGCGGCACAGGGCATGCCGCCAGGTGCCATCGCAGAGACAGCCATGTTTGCGTGGCTGCAAGAATTTTGATGGTTCTGTGATTTTGGGAAGGTTAGGTTCTTGCTAAATGCGGGGTTAGAGATAGTATTTGGATATAAGCCTTGGTGAGGACTTATGCAAATGGGAAGTAGGAATTAATCCATTTTTTTGTGAGGTGAAGGATTATTATAATTCAGTAGGTGCAGGGGAATATGGGGTGATGTTTAGTGAAGTGTAAATTGTAATTGAGAGTGACTAGGTAGACGATACAGGGAATGCATTGTAATATCCTAGTAAAATGAGAAGTAAGAGCTCATATAAATATATATAATAAATTGGATGAATCCACGTAAACTTGTTAAGCTTTGGAAGGGATTAATATCTTGAGGTAAATCTGACACATGGGGATTGGAGGTGATATCAGATGCTTGTCTTGCCTAGGAAAAAATAGAAAAAGCTTGCCCTGGTTTGTGCTCGAGCTCTCGCTCAGGCGGAGAGCTTTCCTTTTGAGCCATGAATCATCTCACTCAAGCGAGAGAGTCTCGCCTAAGCGAGATCTCGTGGGAAACCTATGTGTTTTCTTGTTCAGTAGTAACCCAGGCGAGGGGCCTCACTTTTGGGCGAAGAGCAGTCTCGCTCAAGCGAGGAGATCTCGCCCAAACGAGAACTCATGAAACTTGCAATGCTCTTTTTTAGCAGTCTCGCCTAAGCGAGAGCTTATAGCTTGAGCAAAAGATCCCTTTCGTCTGAGCGAGGGCCCATGGCTTGAGCGAGGCTGGTGCAGAAACTTGCTCTATGGCTATTCTCTTCCATGTTTTCAGTTGTTGATTGTATGATTGATTGGATTACCCTATTTAAAGCATGAAATATGTGGATATGCATGTATTATCTGATTGTTTGGGATTGGCATTGATGAGCTTGGTGTGAATAAGTGCATGAATCATGATTGGTTGATTGGTTGGATATTGGCATGAGATTGTTATGCTTGATAAATCTATGGTTGGTTGGTGAAACATGGCTATGGTATGAGATTAACGTAATTCCATGAAACTCTTGGTGAGATTTCATTGTTGTGTTGGGTGTGCTGGACGTAATTCCCTGAATCCCTTGGTGAGATCTCATGGTGGTGCCGTATGTGATGGACGTGATTCCATGAACCCTTGGTAAGGTTTCATGGTTGTGCCGTAGTGTATATAATTAGGTAAGGATTCAAGTAAGGATTGCATCCTGAAACTCTAAAGAGTCAGTTAGTCTCATGTAGAGCGGACTGACTCAAGTGGTGAGTGTAGCAGGAGGCCCTAGTCTTTGGCAGGATAATGGCCTTAGACGTTTGAAGGCTAACCTTGTGTGTAGTAAGGTGAAACCCATTAGCAATGGCTCTGCAGAGCAATAAAGGCCACCATAAGTGCAAGCATCCAATGATTCTGACCATTATATGTATCCGGATAAATTGAGTCTTAGAGTCTTGTTGTTTGCTATCACATGCTTGGTTGATTGATGTGTTCTTGATCTTTAAATTGCATGCTTAATTGTGTGAGAAAAACTTTTTGACTCTAGCTTACCCTTTTTGCTTGTGTTTGTCTTATTGTGTGGTTTTTCCTTTTTGCAATGATCACCAATTCCTTGGTGTGAGCAGATATGGGAACCCTTGGTGATCACAGTGATGATGGAGATCATGCTGCAGCGTAGTGGTCATGCGTTGATGTTGAACTCACTGTTGAGCTCATGTTTGGAGGACCCTTAGTAGTTTTGTAATCCCTTGATTATGAGCAAGCTTTTGGACCTCTATTGAATCTTTTTAATTTTGTTCATAGCATCATGGTGTGCCCAGTCTTTTCTTCCAGTATATTCATGGATAACTATAATGGTTGATACATACATACTGCATGGCGTTGCTTTTTATATTATATTATATGTGATATTTCTTTTAATTAAGTTTATCTATTAAATGGGATGTTACATGTTACATTGTACATGATAGTCTTTCATGTAGTTTTAAAACAAGCATTGACATTTTTAATCATTTTAAAAAAAAAGACACTAAAATTTTCTATAATTTTAAATAAATATTCCTCTCTTATATTTGTAATAAATAAAATTATTCTTAATTGTATTTACAAAAATAGTAATATTTATTTCTTTTATTTTGAAATAAATGACATTCACTTTCATTATATTTGAATACAATTTACCTATCTAATTTAAAAATTACAATTTCAGGTTTTAAAATTTTACATTGAATAAAATTTAGATGAAAATAAAACTTAAAACTATTGAAATAATATAATAAAGAATATCTTGTACAATGAGTATACACTAAATCTTTTATCACTAGTGTAAAAATTGGATTTTATGATGACTTATATAGAAATTATAATCCAACCGCCATAATAAGTGAGACAATTGTAAATATGATGAGTTATTGTGCCAATTATCACTAGAACCACCATAATAGGTGAAAGTGGTGAGAATTTTATAATAAAATAACTTTATTATATTATTTTTGGGTAAATATGTTTTTAATTCTTACACTTAGACGTGGAACTTGAATTTGTATTTTTCCCAAACTTTGATATATTTTGGTTCCCAAACTTTATAAATTATTGGAAATAGTCTTTTTAACCCAATAATGTTAATTGTTTTTGCGTGTTAAGTGATATTCTAGGTTGGCATTTGATCTATCGACAAAATCTATCATGTTTCAGCTTAAATGCCAATCTAGAACTTTGTTTAACACATAAAAAAGGTTACCATTGTTGAGTTTAAAGGATTATATTTGATGAGCTCCTTGGACGATAATGAAGACAAAGAAGCTCCTTGGATGGAGTGGAAATGGAATTAAACAAGATTGGATGCTCTTGTAGCAATGGTGTGGAGAGGTGAAAGGTGAAAGACTAGGAATAGAATGTTATCCTAGAGGAAGGTGGCTAGAGGAGATTAGGGAGAATTCTAGCTAGCCGTGACTCTCACTTTGGAATATCTCAACATAGGTTTATTTACCAATTCAAAATCAAGAGTACCTAATACAAGTCTAGGAGTCTCCCATTTATAGTAGAGAGATCCTCCTTAATGCAATGCAAAAACACTCTAAAATGGAATGGAAAAGCATGAATTAAGCAAGGTGCCTTCCATGCTTTTCCACCGTGTGCAAAAACAAATGTATGAAGAAAGTATTAAGAGTAACTCTCGGTCAAGCCTACAAAGTGGGCTTGAATTGGTGTAATTTGGAAGCTAGAAACAAAGTACTTTGGCCTTTTATTTGGAAACCAAAGCCTAACATTTGGCCCAAAGTGAAAAGCTATTCTATGACTTCAAGCTTTAAGTCCATCATATTTTGAGATCTTCTTTAGTCCAAGAGAAGAACATGTGAAGCCCATGAAGCTTATTGGGTTCTTGTTGATCTAGGCCCTTGTATCTTTCTTATCATGGTTCTAGTAATTGGGCCTTTTAATGGGCTTGGTTTTGGGCCTTGAGATGGACTTGGGACAAAAATATATCAAAGTTTGGGAGAGGGACGAATTCCAATTTCATATTGAAATTTAAGGACTAAAAGCATATTTAATGCTATTATTTTTAATTTAAAATATAGAGATTACTCTCTATCCGACACAATATCTTTCATTTTCTTCTTCCTTCCTTTCCTTCACTTTTGTTGCACAACCTCTTGCTCACGTTGCATTCACTTTACTCCTATCAAAGCCATCGTGCTCTAGTGGCTCTTATGGTGTGGTGCTCTCTTTGCTATCTCGCGTTGCTTTTTTTGTCTTCTCACTTAACTCTCATTTAGGATTTTGGGGAAAGATAGAAAAAGGTAAGCCCTGAACCTACTCTATGTTTTACATCTTTATTGGCTCTGTTTTACATTTTTCTGGTTGCGAAGAGTTAATTTTACATGTGATCTGATCAATGAAGTACTTGTTTTCTCAATATATGCATTACTTGTTTGTTTTAGATCTTTTTACATAAAAAGGCTAATCCATTAAATTATTTTTCGTATTGATGAGTGCTTATTTATGCCCTCATTTAACCTTTAAACTTCGTTTTTTGTTTTTTTCTTAAAATTTTTTAATTAGGATTTATTCTAAGACACCTAAATGAGTTGGAGATATAAAAGTATGTTTAAAATATAATTTTAGTTTCATAAATGTTCATTGGATATTCTAAGGTGTCTTGATGGAGATGAAGCTAAGTTTAAGCTCTTAGGTTAGCTAGGGTACAAGAAATCAAGCCAAGCATTGAATGAAGGCAAGAAAAACATGAAAAAGTGAAGAAATGGTGTTTTTTCAAAACCAGTTTGGTTGAGCCAAACCAAATTTGGCTAATCAAAAAAGTCCAAGCAACAAACAAAAATTAGACCTTGCGATTTTCTCTATCTTTTTCCATAAAAAGGGCTTTAACAATTCAATTATATTTATGATAAAAGATAATTTTTGGTAAGTAAATCTTTAGATATTTTATTTGATATTTTCAAATAATTATCTTATTTAATTATATAAAAAATATGAAAAGATAATAACTGTAAAGCCTTGTGAAATATGGCAAGATCTTTACACTTATATAGAAGATAATTGAACGATATTGATCTTATTCATAAGACAATTAAAGGATATTACATTATTAGTAAGAAGGTTTCAACAACAAGTCAGAAATAAAGTCTAGTCCAATTTCTAAAGAAAGAGATTTAGGGAAATTCATTATGGAGGTTAGCCTCTATTTTCTTCTATTTTTATGTTATGTTTACCATGGAGTGATAAGCCTCTAGGGTGGATTCTGCTAAAATTTCTTTATGGATTTTGAGGTTAGAATGAAATAATTTGTTTGTTCTATTGATTATTGTCATGATTTATGTTTATCTATGTATTTTATCTTTGAATCAAGTAAAAGTAATGATTTTTACATTGTAGCAAGTTAGCACAATGTTAATCTACATGCATATTAATCATATGAGTCAAATGGTTTTTAATTTTAGTTGAGACTATAATTTGATTAAACTTAGAAACTTTCAGGTAATTGAATAAGTTTTTGCTAATAATAGAGATTGTACGTTGGTTAAAAGTAATTTAGCAAGAATTAGTCAAAACTTTACTTTGATTAATTATCTTTTTACTTGATAAAGAGGCAAAGTAATAATTTAATATATAAAATAATAGTAATTATATAAAAATAATAATAATAATTTAATATAATTTATCTTTTTATTGATTGTTTTTAAAATTTATTAAAAATTATTTTTTAAAATTTAATATTTTTAGTTAATCAAAAACTTATTTAATATTTTTACCATCAAGAGTATTTTAGTAATCTTTAAATTCTATCGATTAACACTTTGTTTTAATCAATCACATCACTCAAATTACTCACTAACTTTCACAAAATTCATCTCCGAATCCACTCACTTTACCCAATAAATCTCCTCAAGTCCATACAAATCCATCTTCACACTCTCTGTCAAATCCATCACACCAAAGGAACACAAACTTATGGAAGAATGAAGAAGGTTGCTAGGGTAAACCATATAGTTATAAAGGTTTCTTGAGTGGTTAGAGAAAAAAGTAGGGGAGAAAACAACCAGAGTAAGGAACTGAGGGAGAGATCGTGAAGGATCTTGGATGGATTGTTGAACTAGGTAACAAGAAGATGGACACTAAAAAGAAGAAAGGAAGAAATGAACCACGAGATCGAAAACACATTATAATAAATATAAAACAATTCTAGCGGTTAGAAGAAACTGATAGAAATTGAAAATATTTCTAATAGTTAAAAGAAACTAACAAAAATTGAAAATATTTATAGCGGTACATTTAACCACTGAAAAATAATTGCTACTAATAAATATTTTTTTGTAGGCTTCCTTATACTTCAGGGGGCTTTTTGTTTTGTTTACTCTAACCACGACAAAATTGAGTTAACAACAAGCAAATTTTCGTGAAACCTACAAGTCTTCATTCCCTTAGTGCAATCTAAAGTTGGTAGTTAGTGAGAGTTGCACAATTGGTGAAACTAGAAGCTGTAGTTTTTGTTTTGGCTGCATCACTAAAGACGTTGGGTTACCTTTGGGGTGTGACGTGTGATAGAGGTCGTTCCCCACCAAATTAAAACTGATAAATGCAATATGTGGTAACCAACCAGAGTCATCTCCCAACGACTAATGTTCTTGTTCAAAGCTTCAATTTTCCAGACGAACAAAACACTATAACACAGAGGGGGTTGGCAGATTCAGTTTCAACACAAAATTACTAAAATCTAATAGCGAAACTTAATTAAATAGAATTCAAAATGTAATGATTCCTTGATTCCAATGAAAATCTACCAATCACAGATTACCAAATTACTTGTTCTATTCGGTTTTGCTCTCATGAACCCTCAGTTAATCAACTAAGCGAAAATTACCATGGATTCATTATGTCATTAAGCACAACAAATTTCAAGCAGCTAGCACTCACAAATTTAAGCAAATTGTGACAAAACCCATAAACATTAAGCATGGATACAAGCCATTAATGTGCACTAAACACGAATTTGAGATTAAGCATGCATCAAAAACATATTTTATCATGAAAATGCAACCTAAAAGAGAGTCAAATCCGAACACAACCCATAAATGACCAACAATAACATGGTTTCATTTCAATTTCTTCAAGGAATCAATACAAAAAGCTTAGCTAGACATGGAAATAGAGAATAGAAGCCCGTCAAAATGGGATTCACAAAAACAGAACATCAAACCCTAACTTAGGTATTATTCAAACACAAACTCAAGAGCAAAAAAGAATTTTAAAGCTTCAATGGAATGAAAATCGCTGTTGTGATATAAAAACCGAAAACCCCATACATGGGTGTTGTTCCAAGTCAATACAATTCACAAAATGAGATGCCCAAGCTAGCAAATGAGTTGAAAACGTAAAACCCACATTGGATGCTGTCAAATGTGCATGAAAAGGGTAAAAACAAGTGCTAAAACGTGAAAATTAAGGTTGGAGAAGATGATGGTTCGATTGCCATGCTAAAAGACCTAAAATATCCTCCTATACGTGGTCACATCAAATATGCCACTCAGAATTACAAAAATGCCATTATTCAACTCAAAATTACAAAAATGCCACTATGGGCTGAAAATGTTGGCCTAATGACGTGGACAGGTTGACTGACATGGCGCAGATGTGGCAATGATATGGAAATCATGTGGCAACTCTCTCTTAACCTTAAGATAAATGTCCAAGCTCCAAAATTGCTTCACCCAAATACCTAAAAATAATTAAAAACGAAAATTAGGCCAAACAATGTGAAATTAACCCAAATTCGGAACAGTGGCCCAATAAAGCCCATAAGATGAAAACACACTAAAGATAAACAATTAAGCATTGAATAATCATCAAATGGGTACACAAAGGCTAGTGGAATGGAGGAAAATAATGACTCATCAACGTGTTGATTTATGTGATGAAGTGGTAACGGCCAAATACGTGACCTCCTCACAAGGCCTCTGTAGCCATCTGGAAATCAATTAGTGGTTGTTTTAGTGCCAATCATGTTGTGTGAAAGTTTTTGGCATCATCAAGCAGTTGAGACAACGACCCAAATTACAATAGTAAATTTATATAGATATTTTGGTTGATTTGAGCAGCCTAAACGAGACAGCAAAACCAACTTTCAATATCCGATAGATGATTCCACTTTTTAGTAGCATGGTGATTCATTTCATGCTAGCCATTTAGCTGGCTCTTTCAAATTCAGTACAATCAGCTTTACGTGACAAACCGTCAAAATTTTGCTAGGTTGGTCCTTGCATTTAGTCAAATTAAAACAACAACAAATGCTTCTAGATTACCTTATGGCAATCTTCGAGTTCAACACTGGACAGTCAATAGGACAACAGTCCAAAACTACAGTAATTTAACATCTAAGCCTATTCTCCAAACCACCAAATTCCCAAATTTTGGTTCCCATTTGCTGCAATAATTTGGTGCAACTATTGTCTTAAAACAAGTATGTTGATTCTCCAATAATGCTTACACGTTTCTATGGTGGAAAGTTTAGAAATTTTGAGCCATCAAGCCCTCCAATGTGGCCATTAGAATTTGTAACTAAATTCTCTCTAAGAAATGGAGGATGATGAGAACCTAACCAATGGAAGGGTGGCACCCAACGAGAGCGACACGCCTTGAAAGCCCCCACATATATTATTTTTAAGTTTTCTTTGATTAAAAGTTGTAACTAGGAGTGAATACCCATTTAGTTTCACCTAATGTTAGGGCAACTTAATCTATTTGTAAAGACAAATTTGAGGAAATTGAGAGTTGCTCTACTCTTTTGAGTGTGTTAAATCTCCCTAGTCTTATCTTGAGTGCTCCCACCCAAATGACGACAATGGTCTTATCTCAAGTTTCCAGCTCAACTTTCCACCCAAATGACCTCCCCTATTCGCTCCTTGATGAATTCATATTTATGCCTTCATTTAATGTTTAATTACAGATTTTTTTATTGAATTTTGTTCTTAAAAGATTGATTTAATTGGGTTTATTGATCATGAGATACAAAAACATGTTAAAAGTAGATTGTTAGTTACATAAATGTTCTTTGGAAATTTTGATGTATGTTAGTGTAGTTGCAGCTAAGTGGAGCTTATGGAGGTGTGGAAATAAATTGATTAAAGCTTCATGACACCTTAAAGATAAATCCAAGAATACAAATTATCAAAATCACAAAAAATACAAGCCAAACGTTGCATGAAGAAGGCAAGAAAAACTTGAAAAAGTGAAGAATTTTGACTAAGCCAAGAAGAGGAAACGAGCAACAAACACGAGGGCTTTGATAATCCATAAATATTTATGATAAAAGATAATTTGAGAACATATACCTTTAGATATTTTATTTGATATTTTAAAATAATTATCTTATTTAATTATGTCATAAAATATCAAAAGATAATACTACCAAATCTTTTTAAATATGGCAAGATCTTCATAAATATTTTTAGATATCCATAACAAACAAGTATATCTTGAAGATAATGGATTATTTAACATATAGTTGGAGGAGATTGCAAATTGCTAATTGGAAAATTAATGCAAATATTAGTTGGTGATAATTTATCATATATATTTAAGTAATTAATTTATTTAATTTTATCAGATATTGATATTATCAACCAACGATATTTGTCAAATAAGTTTAAAACTGACTATACCTCTCCAATTTTTTGTAAATATTCATAATCACTATAAAAATAAATACTATTTATCTTTATCTTTATTTTAAAAGATATTTGAGAGATTTTAGCAACAAAAAAGTTCAATCCATGTCCTAGATAAAGAGATCAAGGGACGATAGTCTCTTTCCACCCTCTCTTCTTTTGTTTTATTTCGATTTCATGAAGTTCTAAACATCTTGGGTTGGTTACATTGTAATTTCATTATGGATTATGAGGTTAGAATGAAATAATTTCTTTGTTCTTTTTATTATTGTTGAGGTTTTCATTCATCTATGTCTTTTGTCTTTGAATCACGTAAAAAGTAATGATTTTTACATTGTAGCAAGTTAGCATCGTGTTAAATCTATATGCATGCTAATCACATGAGTTGAAGGTTTTTTAAATTTAAATGAGACTTTACTTTGATTTTATTTAGAAACTTTCATGTGATTAAGTGAGTTTTACTTATAATTGAGACTTTACTTTGGTTAAAGGTATTTACTCTAACTAAAATTAATCGAGACTTTACTTTGATTGATTAATCTTTTTATTTGGTGAGGAGATAAAAGAATATACATGATTAGACATAGTAAAATTTGATTGAGATTGTACTTTGGTTGAATTTACTATGATAATCTAAAAGTTCTCACTTTTAAATGAGATTGTACTTAGGTTAAAAGTGAGAACACCAACAAATTAATTGAGACTTTACATTGATCAATTTGTAAATCTATAACAATAATTAATTGAGAAATAATTGTTAGATAACCGATGATGAATCTATTTTGAAAAAGCAATGGAATCAATCTATTTTCTTTACTATTGTTTTTATTTCTTTTTATCTTTTACATTTTATTTCTATCTTTGTTTATCTTAATCCCCTATATTTTTTATTTTATTTGACTAACTCATTTGTATAGTTTTATAAGAACTAATTTGACGGCTTAGGGTTGACTTTACCCTTTCTATTTTCTTGACTACTATTTTAGCAATACTAAAGTTGCTATAGTTTAGTAGTATTAATTTGATCTCGTCAACAACATCGTTATCACTCCTCCCTTCATTTGATTCGTGCTTGGACATCACCCCCACTCCATCCGACTTGCGTTTTTGCATTTTTCACGTTCTCCCATTTTAGTTGTATGTTATGAAATTATTGTTTCTCTCTACATGTCAAGTTTTTTTTAGATACATTTACCCTTTTGTGAGGTTTTGAGCCACTATTCATTCTTGCAGGTTAT
>Ga0209389_1004020_pt1 | contig 12082 bp, 5 predicted proteins | sample CowpearedBW_FD_187526 | JGI IMG/M metagenome (GOLD analysis project Ga0209389, IMG submission 187526) | Root nodule microbial communities of legume samples collected from California, USA - Cow pea red BW (SPAdes) (version 2) | ecosystem: Host-associated > Plants > Roots > Nodule | place: USA... | reverse complement strand
GTTATACATTACTTAGTTGAATCTTATTTTTATAGTTTTAGGAGTTAGAATAGTTAACCATGTAGTTTTACTTGAGTTTTGTAGTAGTTTGGATTGTTTTACTTATAAATAGTAACAAATGGATGTAAACCAAAAATAAGAGATATTAGTCAAAAAAGTCAGCAATGTAGTACCTTAAAGAAATTTTATCAAGAGAGTGTGACTTCAGGACCAGAACTTTAACCTTCTCACCAACAAAAAACCAAGCTAGGACCTTAGATGGTGCAACTCTGTCCACAAAAAGAAAAGGGATAGATAAGTGCATGAGTATCAAAATTATGATCTAAGAAAAATTGACACACCTAGGACATATAACAGTAATTAATTACAATCAACTTTTTATATATCAACTTACAATAAAACTTTCCTATACATATACAAACTATAAATCAAACCCTATCCTATACATCTTATGGGCCGCCAGGCGGTGTAAGACCCATGAAAATTAATTAATTAAATAATTAATTAATTAATAAATGCGGGTAGAAAGAGTCTTTAGGGCATTAATTATTGTTTGATGTGATGTGGAAAGTACTAGCTCAAGTGGTTGAGAGTACTTTGATTGTGTGAGGAGGACATGGGTTCGATTCCTATGTATGCCAATTATGTGTTGTTGTTTTATTATTGATTTTTAATAATATGTATGAGTATTGAAATGGTATTGTAAGCTTATCATGATTAGAGTGTATCACGAAACATGATTGGTTGAATTGGTTATGCACTTGAATGGTGCCTAAGTGGTCATGGGTTCAAACTTGGTTGGGAATGAAATTGGAACTTTATTTTTAAAAGTGTAGTTTTGGAGGGAATATGAGAGGGCAAAAGAAAACTTAAAAGGGGAAGCTAAGAGGGGCTGGAAAACATCCTATAATGACCCCTAAATGAGAATTAAACACACTAAAAAGCCATCATAAAGACACCTATAAAAGCCACACACTAAAAAGCCATCATAAAGACACCTATAAAAGCCAAATTGCCAAATTTTAGGTAGAGGGAAGGGTTTTGGCAGTGTGGTGAACTGGTGTGGAGAGGAGAACGAAATTAGGGTGTGCAAAGGGGTGGAGGCAAAAGCAATTGTGAATCAAGGGTCTCTCAACTTTGATCACTAATTCCAAGTTAGGGGAGCTGTCCTTATGCGCTTAAATTGATTGACATGTGTTATGGTTTTGGGTCAATGTTGTTTCAATTGATTTTTGTTTGGCATGAAATTCGTGTATTATGTGTGGTGATTGAAAGTTTAATTGATTGATGTTGTGCGCATAATCCTATAACGCATTATATTTTTGGGAATGAGGGTTTTTGGTAATGAATGGATGTGGATACCTAAGTTTTGTATTTTGTGTAGACTAAATGAATATAAAACATGATTCTGGAGTTGATTTGCCATTACATTGTGTCGATCATGTTTTAGTAGTGTTTTGGTATTGGATTTGGTGAACTGAGGGCGCGAACAGAGACAAAACCCTAGAAGTCTCGCCCAAGCGAGTCCATCTCGCCTAAGCGAGAATTGCAGAACTACGTTTCTGGTTTTTGGGTCTTGCTGCTCGTTTAGGCAGTTGTTGCAATGTTGAGCGAGTGATACTCTCGCTTAGGCGAGAGTGGCTCGCCTAAGCGAGATTGCGACGAGACCGGGTAGGTTGAGCGTGACTTCTCACCCCAAGCGAGAGGTTTTGGGGTTCTGAGCGACAAACATGCTCGCTTAGGCGAGAATGGCTCGCCTAAGCGAGGTCTCGATGAGAGTTGATGGTTGTTTGATTGCATCCTCGTTTAGGCGAGGTGTGTGTTGTTTTTGAGCGATGGTATGGCTTGCCCAGGCGAAAGGATCTCGCCTAAGCGAGATAACGGGATGATGCTATTGTTTTAAGCTCGCTCAGGCGAGGTGAGCTAGCCTAAGCGAGACTGAGGGCTTAGCTTGGGCGAGAGTCCCTAACTTAAGCGAGTTATGCAAATTGCAATGTTTTGTGTGCTTGCGTGTGATGTTTGGCTACTCTTTCCTAGGTATAGGAAGTATATACATGTGGTTGTGGTGTTTGGGCTTGACGGACTAAGTCCAATAGGGGTTTGGGATGTGCTTGAATGGTTGAACGCATGATGGGCATGGAACTGGTTGAGTTCCTGTCGGCTACTATTGGGCGAGGAGCCTTTAGTATGGTGATTACATGCGTTGGACGCATGATGGGCAAGGAACTGTGATGTTCCCGTCGGCTACTATTGGGCGAGGAATCCATAGTATGGTGATTGCGTGCGTGCCAAGGTCCAAGTCGAGAAGGCTTGGATGATTTACTACAGACGAGGAGTCTGTAGGGCAGGACTATGAGCGGGATAGGCTCATAGGGTTGAACCACGAATGAGTTAGTTTCGTGGGAGCACAGTGAAGTCCCAAAACCTAGTTCATGTATATGACTCATGAAGGACTATGAGGTCATGGTTGGGTAATTTGAAAATCATGAAATTTTAGTTATGTTATTTTGGGATGGGCGGCATATTTATTTCATGTATCTGCTTATATATTGTGCATAGCTCACCCTTTCTGTGTGTGTGTGGCGATGATCGGATAACTCGTTATCCGGGAGCAGATGATTTGACAGGTGGGCCAGGAGATGCATAGACTTGGAGCAAGGGACAGCAGGGGATTTTGTTTATATGTTATTATTTTGATTTTGAGATAAATATGTAATCCTTTGGGAGCCATGTGAATATTATTTTAGTTTTATAAATTATGGACTCCCGTTTTTATTACATGTGTATTAAAGTTTTAAATTTCCCGTGTTTGTTTGGGAAATGGTATTATATTAAATGAGGCATTTATTTTTATTTCCTATTTTAATTATTAAATATTAGTAATATTCCTTAGGGATGTTACAGGCGGCACGTCAGTTCCTGGGAAAAACCTAGGTCCTACAATGCCTTTGGACACCACTCTGTGTAACCTTATAAATTTAGAAATTTATGTGCGAACCAAAGGTTCATTCCTATTTTAATTCCAGCTGCATACACAACCAAAACCCCATTTTATTCATCCAACCAAAACGTCAATGATTCCCAATCTTATAACAATTCATATTCATTCACCCATTTAACATGAAGTTCTCACTCTTCATGGTCATATCCTAATTCAATATACCAGAACCCAAAATTAATTAACAACATAATTTCACGAATTTATATCACATATCACATTGATCGGAAAATCACCATCGTCACAGAAAACCCCAAAATAAACCTCACGGCACAACACGTACAGAAACCAAAAACACCACAAATCACTACGTGTCGCCTAACAGGTCTCCTTCACCAACAGACAGATCATAGCATAACCCAGTAAATTGGGCCAACTAAGATGCGTCGCCTGGTGACACACTCACGACCGCCAGGCGGTTTCTGGGCAAAAACCCAGAAACTACGAAAAACAACGTCAGAAGGGGGGGAAATCATGCAGTTATACATGGCAACACATAATCATTCAAACACGAAATATAACACAAGAAAAAACTCTCCTAACCTGTATTCCTTGCTCCAAATTCGAAATTGATGTGTGTATTCAACCCAATAACTTTCTTAATCTTTGTTTCCAACCCTCTAGACTGCCTCTCTTGGCTGCTAGGGTTCCTCAACCCTTTCATATTCATGCCAAAGGAAAATTTGGCAAAAAAGAGAGTAAATTTGTTCTTATTTTAAGGTTTGAACCCATAACCCATCAATTACCAAGTCAAGTGTACAACCAATTCAACCAATTCATATTTGTGATAATTCCTATAATTTTAGGATTACATTATCACGTCTCACATTCAAATATATCAACAAAAGGATGTACAAATCAAAATGGCATACAATTGGCATACATAGGACTCGAACCTAAGTCTTTTTAACATAACTAAGTACTCTCAAACATTTAAGCTAGTACTTTTCCACGTCATAACACTCCGCATTAAATGTCTTAAAAGGCTTCCATTACCCGCATTTATTAAATAATTATTTAATTAACTATTTAATTTTTCTCGGGTCTTACAAGTCGTAGAAAATTAAAGAAAAAGCATTGAGAAAACTAAATGAAGACACAATCTTACTTCATCATCCTTTCATTCATTGGAAGGGATTTACACAATTGATAGACTGAAGAGCCAATCACACAGTAGCCAGAGTAACAACTCAAATTGGCATAATTATAAGATTCAGTACAGAAATTGAATCATGGACCCAATGTCTACTTATGATAACTAATGCAACCCAAAGCCAAAAAAACCTGCATTTTGTGTAGAGGAAAGAATAATTATACATTGACAAAAAGCATTGATCTTACTTAGTGAGGAGAGAAAAGCTATTTTATTTATTTATTTCTTCTTATATGTCCTTTGCCATTGAATGTGAAGACGGATAGAATAAGGAGACAGAACAAAGGTGCAAACTTTGGAGATTGAACTAGAACTAGGTTAAGTTGCTACTAGATAGTAATATTCAATTTATATCTCTACAAGTTTGTTCCATAAACTTATGATTATAATGATTTGTGATCAATTCCTGGTTTAAAATTATTACTATCAGATTTATGTGTATGGAATACAATATTACGAATTAACTCTATGTATGTCAAAATATTTTTCATTGTGTCTAAATCTTATGATTCAATAGGTAAATATGGTTTCAACCCATCTAAGCAATTAGCTCAACCCTATTCTCTTCTAATTATTACTCAGCTCCATAAAATCAAGAAAGTAGAAAGCACTGTTTACTAAATTTTCAGATGCAATTAGTACATCATAAGTGGCGTACCTGTTTATAGATTCTATAAAGCCTATTACATGATCTCTAAGATGCCTAAAGCGATGTAGACCACTGAGCTCATCTCCATCCTGCAAAAGTTATAGGAAATGAACAAGATAAATTAGAACAAAATGTTTTCTTTAACTGTCAAGAATCCCATCATGCTATGTCATAAACAGTCTACCAAAAAAACTACCCAAGTTCAACATAGTGACTAATATCAGCTAAGCATTAATCTCTAGTCTGATCAAGCTAAGTTAAAAACAGTATCCATCCCAAGACCATCATTTACAAGCAAACACATCTACACCATATTGCACAATGATTAAAGGAATACCAGTAAATGTTGCAAATCATCAAGCATACACAGCGCCTCAGCACAATATGCAAATGCAACAACCTGTATCACAGCAAAACCACATCAACTTGAAAGCCTAAAAAATAACTCAAACAAAACTAAAATAATAAAGAAAATGATTAGCCACCAACATACATCCCCAAAACGTAAAACCCTAAACCCATCACTTACAATTCTTGCCGAATTCGTGGAGGTTTCTGATTCCTTATTGTGCACAAAGTTATGGTTTGTGAAGGGGGTTTTGCTTTGTGAACATGAACGTCGTTTTGGACAGGGTTGGAGCATGAACCTCAACCTCGTTGGGACGCATTGCTGCCACGGAGTCACATCGCCTGAGTCGACGATGAAGGTCGACTCTTCTGCGTGGGATGGAGGTTGCTGCCAATTTCTTGTGTTTACGACGAAGTGTGGAGGTTTTCGGTGACTGTGGAGGTTTTCGGTGACAGTGGAGGTTTTCGGTGATAAAGTGTTTTCGGTGGGTGTGAGGGTTCGAGAGTGAGCTGAGGTGACAGAGGGTTTGAGAGTGAGGTGAGGGTTCGCGAGTGAGGTGAGGTTTCGAGGTTTCTTTCTAACTTAGAAAAAAAGAGTTGTCTAGGTAATACACAGTAAGTTTAAAATATTATATTTTTAATAAAAATAATATAATTTTTACATATGAAATATTTTCGTAGATAAAGTTTTTTAAAATAATTTATATATATATTTTTTATGATATTTGTTATCTACGCTGAATTTCACAGGTAACACTTCGTAGAAATCTTTTCCACCAAAGTGAGTCATGATTATCTACGAAATTTTCGTATGTAATTTACTTTTCTTTTACCTACGAACTATTATATTATTTACGACAACTCTTCGTATATAAAATAAAATTATCTACGAAAAATATTTCGTAGATAAACTTTCCTAGATAATGGCCAATTTTCTTGTAGTGACATGAATACCATCAAATCTCCTTTACTTCATTAACGAAGGCATGATTCCAAAGCAATGACTCCAAGTAGTTCAACAAAGCTTCAACAAATCTTCATGAGACACACCACCCAGGCTTTAGATGTCAACAATTTATGCTTATCTTTAGGAGAATGTGTAATATATAATGTCTAAAAAATATGTAAACTTAATTAATTTAGTATGATTATTATAAACTTACCTCAAACTATTTTCATCTACTTGCATCAAGACTTTCCAGATTATAAGTATGAAACTTCAAATAATTCTTTTTACCTGTGGTAACTAAATTGTATCACCGTATACTCAAGGGTGGTTCAAGAGTTTTGAAGTCCTAAAGCAAACTTAAAATATGAGGTCTTTTATTTAAAATTTATTTTTCTAGCTTTATTTTATGCAAAACTATTTATTAAATTTTCATGATTAATTTTATTTAACATTTTCTTTTTCAATAGATAATAGAACTGATTCGTCTAATCTTTCTTGGGACATTGTTGATCTTAAATAAGTTTTTATTATCTTTAGCTTTGAGAAACTTCTTTCAACTGAAGCAACTGACACGAAATTGTTAACATTATCTTAATTACTAATTACATCTCTTTCTCTATTGTTGCTTTCACCTATATCTATATTGTTATTATCTTATTCATTCAAAGAGCACTCACTTGTATTTTCTAATTCATTTTTCTTATTTATTTTTATAAATTTATTCATAGCTCCTTCTTATTATGCAATTAATGCCTTAATTCTTCTCTTTTTTTCGGACTTATTAATAACCTGATTCAAATTTTCTAGTTGACATATTTATATATTTTTATATGAAATAATAATATATAAAATACTATTAAAGATATGTATATAAAATGAATGAATTAAAACAATAAAATCTGGTTCTGGTTGTCAAGCAAGTAAACTTGATAGCAGACTTATAGTATCTTAAAATCTCAAACCTCTTTCTCCTTTTCAACTCCCAACTCTTTCACAAATTTATAGAGTTTATTTCAAGATTAATCATTAATGAAAATAATTGAAAAAAATTATTGTTCTTCAATAGTAAGTGGGCAAGATATATGAAAAAAAAAACTCTTGAAACCTGTAAATCGAAGAGTACTGAAAAACAAAATTGGGCAGAAGAAATGCAGTTCTAAATCTAATACAAATCTAAAACAAAATAAAAATAAAAGCAATGCAAATAGAAAGAAAAAACGTACTAACAAAAAATGAGGATGAAAATATTGTTGTTACACACGGACAACATGATATTCAAGATGAGGAGATTCAAGAAATATAATATGCTAAAATACTCAAAAAAATGGAGAGGCATAAGAAGTCAGAGAGAAATAAAAGAAAAAAATATAATACAAATGGATTATAATAGAATAAAGATATCGCTAATCATTCTACTTTTCGTAAACAAAATTATAATTTACTAAAAAAAGTTTTAACTCATTAATTATCAAATTATCATTTTTAATACTAATAAATATCAGACAATAATAATTTAATTAAATTTTATTTTTGAACATAAACTTATAATTAATTTAATAAAACTATATTAATAATAATTTTTTTGGGAAACCTTTTTTTTCTTAAACCTAATTTTATAATTAATTCAATAGAGGTATATTAGTATTAAAAAAAATTTTGAAGTCTTATTTTGTTGGAGCCGTAAAGTGAGTGCTTTACGCACTTTATCCTTCAATCGACCCTGCATGTAATTAAGATTGTAAACAAGGATATGTATAAACTTCCAACTGTTTTTCGTTCTTACCAATAAAAAAGGATATTATAATACTCTTTTTTTGAAGTATGAGGGGAACACTTGAAGTTGCTTTATCAATAAATTCAAAATAATGACATGTCATCTTACCTAGACATTCTAGTGTGAAATTGGGTGAAATACTACTAATTTAAATTTTAAATATCAAGATGCATTTAGAGAATTTGTATATTTGAAAGAATGTGGTGAAAGGGTTGTGGAAAAGAAAGAAGAAAAGAGTTGAAAGTCCTTCGTGCTACAAAAGTTAAGAATCCATTCTCATTGCATTTACTCATCTCTGATAAGTATTTTGTCACATGACAACACTGAGATTACTTGAGTTGTTAGTATATTTTTAGTTTAGTATTAAATAATGACTTATATTTTAAGTTTATTATTAACAAAATTTTAGATGTATTTATTTACAAAGTTGTTTAACAAAATTTATAATTATTTATTATGCAATATAATTAGACTATTAATTTTCTAAATATTGTAAAATTATTAATATTATTATTATTATCATGAAAATAATTTTAAATACAATAAATAATTAAATTTATTATTATGAAAATAATAAATATTTTTTTCTCTGAATTTTAAAAATTAAAATTAAAATAATAAAATCTCTAATAGGTATTAAATGATAATAAAATACAATATATTTTTGTAGCTATTTTTAATTATCAAAATATGTTACAATACTATATAATAAAAGTAATTTTTGTGATGATTCTTAACTCTAATAATTTTTTTTCTTATATAGCAATACTAACAACTTTTAAATTTCTTTTTTATCTCAAACGGTTTTTAATACGTGATTTTGATAATTAGTTTAATTGTAAAAAATTTATTATAATTATTTTTAACCATTAAAATATGTAATTTTAATCTTACAAGTATTAAATAAATAACTATATATATAGTGTTATTTCTATTTATTTTATTAAATATTAAACAACTTACAAGTACAATAACTTTGATTAATTTTCTTCTTTTAAATTCTATGATTTTGAGTAAAATGTATACATTCTTACAAACATTTTTCTACGACAATTTTTTTTTCTAAGTTCTATTTTTAATCTAAAATCTTAAGAAAATAATAATTATCTTATTTAATTTTTTAAATAATAATTAATATTCATGTAATAGAATTAAATTTTATAATTGAGAATTCATTTTTAATTTCTAATATTCACTCGTGTAGATGTATATTTGAAAAACTAAAAGTAATATTGTCAACATCCAATTACGTCGGGATGAATAAATCTATTTTCGGAAAAAAAAAATTAAAAAAATGAAATGTTTTATAGTTAATGGTGAATAAAAAAAACTGAAATATTTTTTTTTCAAATATTTTCAAACTTTCATTTTAGTAAAAAAAGAAAAAAAAAGATAAAAAAAAGAAAAAAAATAAGGAAGAGTCTAATTTGTTTTTAATTATCACACCCTTTCTCATGAGTCCAACAACCCAACGTATCTCCTACATTTGTTCTTGTTAGATAAAATAGTGATATGATTGTAAAATAGTGATATGATTGTAATAAGTAGAAGCAATATCTCTTATAATGATTCAAATCAATATTACTGATGATGATTGATATTATGCTATGATTTGCTACGATTTGATTAATTTCTTCTTTATATTGTTCATCATAATTAAGGTTGAGATTGCATTGATATTGCAATGTATTAATGTCATATTAGAAAGGATCGAAAAAACAGAAGAAAAAAAATATTTTCTACACTTTTATCTTTCTCATTATCACTCACAAAGTCACACCTTCTTTTTATCTCTTTTGGGAGGAGAGCAAAATTCTTATCAAAGGAGATAGGAAGAAGAAAAAGAAGAGAGAGAATGTAGTTATAATGTTGGGAACAAAAGAAGGAGATTGATAAAGAAGAAAAGGAACCGAAAAGTTCAAAAGGTATATTAGTGCCAATATTTTTTATTTATGCATTCCCAAATTTTCACTATATTTTTTTTAACATTGTACGTTTTTTTATGTACACCTAATTGTGACCTTCTTTTTATTTATCTTATTCTAAAAATCATAACAAAAAATAGTTTTCCTCATTTCTTTTAGTGTTTGTCCAATACCAATTTTCAATTTTTTTCTTTAGAACATATAAAAAAATATATAAAAAAACTAAAATTAAAAATAGTTTTACTTGTTTACTTTGTAGTGTCTGTTCAATCGTTCATGTCTCATGACACTCATTCCCAAATAATTAAAAATATAAAAAAAACATAAAAGAGTTTTTAAAATTATAAAAAAATAAAAAATCAAATCTTTTCTCAAATAAGTTTTTCATTATATTTTAGATGATTATTTTTATCAGGAAGGATGATTTAGAATCTCATTTTATTTTTTTCATTATGTAGATAGACCTAGAGCATCATGATAGAAGGGAACAACTAAAAAATGGTAGCATTGGAAATGACGGCTTTCTCATGTGACTAATTTGATTTCTTGATAGAACATAAAATACCCCCTAAAATATTTGTATCCTACTCATAATTTGAACATTTTACTATGGAAAGTAATCATGCTTTTATCAAAATCTGATGAAGAAATTAATATAAATAGAAAACTAGCAGCAGAACTGGGTAACAAATGGGTATACTCATTTAAGTCTACATCCCATCTAAATTCATATTAGAAAAAAGAAAAAATTCTTAGACATACATACATACATACATATATATATATATATATATATATATATATATATATAATATAATATAAAATATGAATAAAATAAAATAACATGTTCTTTGATATAACATATCTCTTATATCTATCATATATCTCATATTTTCATAATCCTTACAAATTCTCAACACCCATACTATTACATAATATAATTATATGATATTCTATATAGTAATTATATGACTCTTAAATTTTCTAAGTTCACGTCCTAATTAAATATGCATCAAACTCTAAAAATGAATATGCAGACTTAAGCGAACGTTTAATGTATTTTATTGAATATATTGTTTATTAAAATTGACAAATTGTTTATTGACACACACCTACACACACGCACACACACACACACGCACACACACACATACACTCACACACACACACACTCACACACACACACACTCACACACATACAAATCTTATTATTTTATATTTCAAATCTTATATTTCAAATATTTTCAAAATTATCTTATATTCCAAATCTTATGTTTGATTATATCTTATAATTTATAATTTATAATTTATAAATTATAAATTATAAGTCATAAATCATAAATCAAGAAGAAAGGTATGAATAGAAATTGAATGGAAATTAATTATAAGCGAAAGAATTTATGATTGAAGTGAAACTTGTTTAACTCTAATGTGTTGTTTATATAGGACTCTTAATGATAAATGATTTAGATAATGATTCAGTAATTATCTTTAAACCATGCAATTATGATAAATCAAAAGAAAATTGATTTTTGGTATAATTACTTATTTGATATCCCAACTTTTTGTGATTGTTTAATTTGGTACCTGAACTTTAGGAATGTTCAATTTGGTACCCAAATTTTTTAAATGGGTTTTTTTTGGTAGTGGAAGACAAAGCTTTGGCAGTGGAAGAAGAATCTTTGGTAGTCATGGAAGGTGAGTTTTCTTTTCTACTTTTTGTATTTTACTTGATGAATGCGTGCTGATGTTATTGATTTTTGATGTTGAACTTTCGTTTAGGGTTTCTATTTTATTGCATACTTGTTGTGGGGGTTCTGCTATGGGGAGTCCTTGTGTGTTTCAAAGTTATAAATTTGTTTGATCATGATGAATACTTATAAATTTGTAGATGTATAAGAATTTTCAAGAAACACGGATTGACTTGATGGATGTGCATTGGATTGGTAATTGCATGGTGATGAGTTCAAACTAATGGTTTTGGCAGAGGGGTGCGCGAAACCCTAATCTTCTGATCTCTCCCATGGCAGCAGCTCGAGGATGGTGTACAGAGGGGAACAACTGGTTGCTCTGTGAGAAGAGAGAAAAGCGCACAAGGAAGAAACAGAAAAACAGGTATGAAGAATCATGAACTGAACTTGATTAATTTGTGTTCTGTTTTGAAAACTGAAACTGTCTGCTACGGGAGATCACAAACCTATCTTAAATAGGTTCTGTGATGGCTTTACAAAGGTAACCCTAAACGGTTACAAAACTAACAAACCCTAACCACCTACAAAGCTAACA
>Ga0209389_1004009_pt1 | contig 12100 bp, 6 predicted proteins | sample CowpearedBW_FD_187526 | JGI IMG/M metagenome (GOLD analysis project Ga0209389, IMG submission 187526) | Root nodule microbial communities of legume samples collected from California, USA - Cow pea red BW (SPAdes) (version 2) | ecosystem: Host-associated > Plants > Roots > Nodule | place: USA... | reverse complement strand
AAATCAAATAATAACCCATTTTAATACCCATTTACCAAAAAGTTGGGTACAATATCATATTATCCCATAAATTCATTTTTAGTAAAAAATTAAAATTTAATTTATATTTTATTAAGGTAAATTTAATTAAAATTAAATTTTAATTAATATGTTATTATTTTAAATTTATTTAAAGTTAAAAATTAATTTATATTTTATTAAGATAAATTTAATTAAAATTAAATTTTAATTAATATGTTATTAAATTAAATTTAATTAAAGTTAAAAATTAATTTATTTGTTTTTTTTGTAAATTTATTTAAATTTTATTTCAAATTTTTTTTAAAATTTGCAAATAACAAAACAAATAATAAGTAAATTTTTGTTGTCGCAGATCAGTGGATAGACATTATCTATGTGCCACCTGACACATTATCATCTATAATAAGATATATCAGGTCAATATAGATTGAGATTTAAAAAATAAAAATAAACCAATATATATATATATATATATATATATATATATATATATATATTTATAAAATGCACGTGTTTAATAATAATATCACTTAAAGTCATTTAAAAATATTTTTAATTAATTGATAGACAAAATATTTTACACTAATAAGACATATTTATTAAATTATCATAAAAACCATTATTTAAAAAATTGTTTGGCTGTGAAATATAGCAAATAAAGTGAGCAAGTTTTGCTAGAAAAAATATTAATCAGAACCAACATGTGAATTAATTAACATAATGCTGTTCCAGTTAACAAAATGTCTCGAATTTAAACTCTAATTATAAAGCTCATTAAATGTTTAGAAGGAAAATACCATTATACCTAGTAGTTCTTCAAGGAATTTTTTTTGTTCACTATTTGCAAACAGATCTATGAGCACTGTTTTTCTTCGTTAATCATTAACACTTCTGTTGAAGACATCATTGCGAATTGAAAAAAAGTACAATTTGGATTTTTTTTTTTTAAAGAAATCTCATATTATAATTAGTGGGAAGAACGCAAAATTACCGAAGCTAAAAATGTTACACATGGCAAACCACTTAGATTGTGGTGACAAATGGTTTTAGCTTTATGTGTGTTCTAGATAAACCAAATATCAAGTTAGTAATTATAGTTGCACAAATCATTATTATGATTGAACCAAATTTAATTCTTTTTTATATCTGATTATGTTGTTCCACGATCCTCTCCAGCTGGAAAAATAATTAAAGTAAAATTTTATTGGTTTAGAAAAGATGATTTTAAAAAATATTAAAGTAAAATTTTAAGTTAGGTTTTAGATATGAATTTTTGAAGTTCTATTTTTAATTTTTTTATTAAATCTTGTTTATAGGAGTGAATGCATACATCAAAATTAAATTTAAAGTAAATGTGTTTTCTAGTCAGGAGTATTTCACATGTTTAATCAATTAAGATTGTTATTTTTTTTTTATAGTTTTTAATTTGTGTTCTGATTAGTTAAGCCGTGTAAACTATAATTTTTCAATGTTTTGAGTCACTTTTAGTTATTCCTTCCAATTTGGGGTTATTATTGCTTAGCTTAGTAATGAAAATTTTGTACTACTTTTTTTTTACAGGATTTAACATTCAAATACTAGTTTAGATAAGAGAAAGCATATCAATTTTATATTTCCTTTGAAGATAAAGTTTAGAGACCGAAATTCAGTAATTTTGAGGAAAGAAAAAAAAGGTGAAACTCATGTTATTTGGTTTAAGTGAAAAATAGTGAAAAAATGAAGAAAAAAGAAATAAAAATATGCAAAAGTTTATAAATGATGTAATTAGTATGATATTTTTTTTAAAAATTAACTAATAAAATTGTAAGATCGTAAATTTACCTTTTTTGTTTAAAAAATAATTCAAAATAAGTTGTTAGTATAAATAATGATAAAATCAAATTATTATTTAAAATAAAAAATTATAATTGATGAAACTATATTAAAATTAATGAGATTATTATTATTATTAAATCCAAGACAAAGAAAAAGAGGAAGACCTCAAACTTTTTTACAAGTACAGTCTATTTTGTCAATGAGTTAATTTGGATCGTGGTCAAGTTTAAAGTAGTCGTGCTCACAAGTGTGACCCTTCTCAAATCATACAAGATTTAAATATTTGCATTAAACTATTTGATTTATATTATATTTTATATTTATAAATAAGATTTTGAATAAAACACACGAGTAATAAAACATATTGAAAAATTATTTTCAAATTTTTTCTTATATTCTCTCCTCTCTGATATATTTATTATTAGCTTTATTTTATAATAATATATTTATTTATTTATCTGCAGATAATTATAAAGATTGTCTTCAATTGTGTATAATAGGACTAATCTCTTTCAGAAGATCCAAAAGTATTTAAAAATATGTTGCCTCCACTCGACAATATTTTGTTCATTCACAAAAGTCAAGACTCTGGCAAATTGCTTCAGAAACTTGAGTAATATCATTTAATTATACTAATCACATTTTAATACAAGTGTTCTTTCTTAGAATTTGCTATCAGAGTTAAGAGACTTGCAAATGTGCTTAGGGTTTACATTGGCAATAATGTGTCAATTATAATAATGCTCACAGTAAGGATATATCTGAATTAGCTAATTATTTGTATCAACCAAAATCGTCCCACCCTGGTTAAAATCAAAAGGACAAATCTCCTTACATATGGAGACGGTCCTGACAATAAATTAGCATAAATCTTCTGTCTTAACAAAACAAACACCTCAAACTAACCAATAAACAACCTTGCTTAATCGAACATATTGGAAATGTTTCAATTGATAAACATTCTTTTGGCTTTGATCAGTAATATTGATCTCCCCTATCAAAAAGTGAGGGGCTAAGCTCCTGTCAACTCTTCCATTGTTATGATTGGGACACCAAATTATCTGTTGTCTGCATGTCAAACCACCATCATATATGCATTAGCCACGACCTGAAATATTGAATCTGCAGCTGTGAATTCAAAACTGAAGCTGCTCCCACACTAGTACAGGTAGAACCACGCCATGTCAGCAAAAGGAGTCAGTCTCTATCATGGGTTGTCCTTCAAATTATTTGAATTTCCATTTTGTACATGTTCTACAGAAGAGGTTGTTGTCTTTTCGGGTGCTTTCCTCAAGAAGCTTTTTGAATAAATTGCACCGAAGACAATAACCTGAAAGTTTTACTGGTGTTAATAGGTTTCTCATCAATTCATCAAGAATATGGTGTCACATTTAGTGTGTGAACTATATCATTGTGGTCCGAAATAAGTGTAAGTGGGGACCAGTTGTGATGGCTGATAAAGAAACAGTGTGGCACACAAAAGAAAGTAAGTCTTACAGCTCCAATCCATTGTTCCCAGCTAAGAGGATGGACAAACCACACACATGATATCATGATGCTTACCAACTGCAAGAGTTAGAATAAAGTATTATAAACACAGAAAATAATAATAGAAAGGATAATGTAAAATTGGACTTTTCTCTGCAATAGTTACCTGTCTAGTTGTCATTATTGTAGCAAATGTTAGAGCACCAAATGTGCGAATTGTGTAGGAAATAAAAAATTGACTAGCTGTTGCAACCTGTGGAAGTTGATATTATAACAAACTTCTTGAGTGAAATGGAAGATGTAGAAGGAATGTTTTTACAATTCTTTTATGGAACAAAGGGGTGTAAAAGCATAAAACATTTCAAAAGTCGGAAAGGAGAGCAAATTATTAACAGTGTATTGTAAAATTTAAAACAGAAGGGAAAATTTTCTTACTGTTGAAAGCAATGCAATGTCAAAGAAACAATCCTTATGGAGATACACAAACTCTACTGCTGGTAATAGTTGTCCTTGTATGATAAGACCTAAACAAATATCAGATGTCAAATCCAACCATGAAGCTAGAAAATAAACAAAAACTGAGAGAATAAAAATGGAGATTATCAGAAATATAAAGTTCAGAATGAAATTTTACAGTCTGTGACTCACCTGTCAGGCTAAGAACACAAGAACACAAAGTAGTATAGAATATCTGATTATGTATCTCCATGTTATAGCCTTTAAACATCTTATCTTGGAAAGTGCTTGTAAAACCATCACACCTATTAGACCAGACAGAAAAACAAAAACAAGTATGTGAATTAAAGGAAGACTAACACATGAATTAATATTAATATGTATGACAAATTAAAGACTTAAAACATATTGGTAAGAGGAGCATAAAATTAGTAATGCTAGCCCCAACTAAACAATGAAGAGCACTAACTATATAATGTTACAAAATGAGATTTGAACCATATATCATGGCTTCGAATAACCATTGCCGTACAAATGAACAAAAAGGAAACACAATTGAAATAATATGACGGTTCATGAAAATCTATGGACATCGAAAGTGGGGAAAGAAAAATTATATGCAGGAAAGTACTGAACAGTTAGGTTGGCAAGGTGATTTATCCCTAACATGAGAATAATCTGAAAGATTAAAACCTTGCATGTCAGAATGGGTGAAGGTAAGTAGTATTTTTTTTGGGACAACACCTAAACTCACTTATCATAGAAAGTGGGATTAAGTTTTGTAGTGATACCCAAGATAACCAAGCATTAGCAAAACTCCCCAAACAGTATTTTCCCTTCCCCTACCGTATGGACTTATGTCGGTCCCTGCCTACAATAACAACACAAAAGATTACATCAGTTCATCACAGAATGCTTCCAGATTATCAAGAATGTTTGTTTTGTATCTTTAGCAGCATGATCAATGCAGAGTAAAAAAAGCAATATCAGTGACAATGCTTATTCAATGGAAGATAAATGCAACATTTGTTATAGAAATTATCCAATCAGTTGATATAACTCATACAAGAATTTATACAGGTCAGACTAGCAAGTAAAATGACAATAGCAAGACTACAATATTTAAATGTGTATCTGTTGTGTGAGTGGAATTTTGGATCCCATGTTAGGTATCTATGTATCAAAGGAATATGCGGATTTGTAACTGTCATATGAGACTCAGCAACTCTGTCCCATGCTTTATTTTGCTTTAGTATGTTTAAACGTAGAAGAATATGAAAACTTTTTCAAAGGTTAGTTAAGAACTTCCTGTACTTGGGAATAAAATATTGCATAATGTATGTATATTCATTGTTGGTTCTAAGTAGTAAAGAATAGCATACAAAGACAATGATGAAAAAGACACAAAAACTAGGCTCAAAAGACCATTACAGGATATAGGATGAACACTGAGCAGCCAAGGGTTACTATAAAGGCCAGCAAATAGTCAGTTCCTCGATATTTCTTCTGCATTATGACTGTGCCCCAGACCTAAATAATACACACAGGCAAGAATCAAGATTCATAACATGGCAGGAATAAACCATAGGCATAAAGATTGTACATAAGATGTGTCATAAAAAAAAAAGGAACATGATTGGTTTGGTTGTCTAGAACACATGCATGATAAAAGAAATTAAAAATAACGGCTAGCAGGGTAGGACAACCTATTATAGTACCTAGAACCCACCAAGGATAAATTGTACACTCACTTTAATAGAACACAAAATAAGTCCGTAGAATAATATTAAAACGTAAAATAGAAGTTGCATCTCATTTCACACATAAGATGCGCTTTTACATGCATAAATGATAATCAACTTATAATAAAAAAATCCTTCAGAACTTTCCAAAACTATATTTAGTATCAAGCCTTCATCTACTTAACTATTATGACTTATATCTAAATCAAAATATAAAAAGAAACAAAAAAGAGAACAAGCCTCAACTTCACCAAAATAGGCAACTAAAATATTATAAAGTCTACCTCTAAAAGACATCTTGTCATTCATAAAAAAATGACATGTTTATAACTTCACACCACATTCTCCACTCTATTTTGAGGATAGACTGCAGAAACTTTAAAATCACCAACTTAATCATTATAAAAAGCAAAGTATAGAGGATATACAATTTTGCTCATCATGGTAAATTTGTTAGTAACTACAAAGACAGAATTTCCTTCCTGCTCTAACTTTCTTTTAAAGAAAAAAAAAAGTATTTGAAAGTATGACATCTCGGAAGCATAAAAAAGAAATTCAAAATGTGTCTACCCTGAGTAGAATAAAATTTGAAGGGGAGAAGTATTCATTTTCAAGGGAGAGAGAGAGACTACCAAGCCAATAATTTGATCAATTCGAAAAGAATGTTCAACCAAATTTTAAGACCGAGGATCAGGATTCTACCTCTAAGTTGCATATTTTCCTTTCATGCACTTGTTAGGCTAAAAAATGAAGTGGCTGGCTACTAATGATGCCAACCACAAATGATTGTAAGAAGATGAGAGACAGACAAAGAGTGCATGAAAGATTTAGTGTTAAGGAACAACGCATTATACAGTATTAGTGTTTCCCTTACCATAACCGGTATCATTTTAGCACACTTTGCAAGAGTCTGAACAGGGAAACTAACATATTTGAGGGCCTGGAATAGGAAACACGACACAAAAAAGGGTATTAACCAACGGTAAATACATAACAACAACTTATAATGAACATACAATCTATAGATACATATAGAAGGTATGCAGCTTACCTCATACTGACAACTTGTGGTAAGAATGTTCGATACTGACACAAGGCAGTACTTATAAATGGGGGCAACAGGATCCAAAACTTTGTTACGTGCCTATGAGAAAGATTGAAAACCATAAATTCAAGGAAAATTCTGGCTAAGTAAATGCAGTTACACGAAAGTGCAGGCTGCAGTTTGGATTCTCGTTTGGGATGCCCCAAACTCAGTTTGGATATAAAACTCAATTTCTTAACCTGTTTGATTACCGGTAAAATACAGGTATATACTGTCTGAAACCAAGTTTCCATAAAGCAAAACCGGGGTTCCTTTTGCAAACTTAGTTTGAAAAGTGAAAAGTGCTCCAAAATTATGTTTGCCAACCTTAATCCAAATACGCATCAAATGTTCGGTAACCATAGTATTTCCCACATAAGAAGCACTCACTCACCACTAGAGCCCCAGCCGAAACAGCAGACGTCGTGATGCGGTTGCAGAAAACAAGAAAAAGAGAATATTTGAAGTAGTCCTTGTTCACCCCATAAGGAACTCTCATGATCTTTTCCTGAAAGAAACAAACACACTCACACATCACAGGACATAGTAGGATTATCAAACGAAGAGGGTTTTGTCATTATCCAACTTCACAAGACAAGAAGGTCCACGTTAGCTTTAGCCCACATGCCTTAATAGATGCCAGTTTAGTTAATCCATAAGCACCAAATCACAAATTGATAAATAAGCAAAAAGTGAAATTTAAGACAGAGAAATTAAGAACACTTCAACCTAGAGGATTGATAACAAACTCAAGAGGGGAACGATTACAAAACCCACAAATACGTAATTGGAATTAGTATTAAGCAAGACAAGAAGATCTTGAGGTTCGGCCAAAATCAACAGAAACGAAAAGTTTGACTTATAGACCTGCAAGATGCCATAGGTAACGAGGGTGAGCATGATTCCGGAGACCGCAAATGATCCTTTCACCAACTTGTTCTCTCTCCAATTCGAATCATCCGCGGAAGAAGAAACCGAAGCAGAGGTTGTTTCCGCCATGTCCGAAACACAAGCACCGCACTGACATAGAACACGACCAAAAACGACGTCGGATTCGAGTTAGCTCGCCTCTGACTCGGAGCTCAGGTTGCTCTGCCGCACTCTTTTCTGTCGTTTCATTTCATGGGAGAAAAAGGAATTGGTCCGCCACGTCAGCTTTCACCATTCTCGGAAGACAGCAACGGTACTCGCATTTTCACTCTTGACTGAACATGGGCCAGTCAACACCTCCGAATGGATTTTAAAAACTCGGCCCAATAGCATTCTAAATGGGCCTGCCCAAACATGGCCCATTTTAATACAGGATAAGGATACTTTGGTCATTTTCTTACATTTCTATATAAACTCCATAAACCAAATCGTAAACCCTAGAGCCGGTTTGTTCCTCTGCGCAGGTTTGTGACTGTGCATCGTTACTCTTCGCTAGCTTGCTTAATTTCATGCTGTTTACGATTTGAGGTTTTGAAATTTCAGGAATTCGGAATATTTGACAGGTAGAGTTTCTTCAATGGCTCCCGCTAAAGGTATGTTTGTGTTCCTCACTTCGCGTTTCTCAATTTTCATTTTAACTATTCGTTGAACGAAATTTAAGTTAATTGGTTGAGTTTTTTTTTTTTTTTTTTTTTCTTTCAATAGTATTGGAATCAAGCATTTATTAGGAAGAAGATTTTGGAGTATGAAGAATTAGTTTGGTTTTGCTTTTGTTGTGTGTGGTATTAATGTGTTTTTTCATTTTTGTGTGTATATAGTTGATAGTTCTAAGAAGGGTGATCCAAAGGCACAGGCCTTGAAAACTGCTAAGGCAGTTAAGTCTGGACCTACCTTTAAGAAAAAGGCGAAGAAGATCCGAACTTCTGTGACTTTCCACAGGCCAAAGACATTGAAGAAGGACAGGAACCCTAAGTACCCTCGCATTAGTGCGCCACCAAGGAACAAGCTTGATCATTATCAGATCCTGAAGTTCCCTCTTACTACTGAGTCTGCTATGAAGAAGATTGAGGACAACAACACCTTGGTTTTCATTGTTGACCTACGTGCAGACAAGAAGAAGATCAAGGATGCAGTGAAGAAAATGTATGACATCCAGGCCAAGAAAGTTAACACCTTGATCAGGTAAGAATCTATGCAATAATTAATTGGTTTTGATAGTAATGGTTTGATGACTTGCTATTGCTAATGGATTTGGTAGTGTGGTGAATTTCCTATTTAACTAGTGGCATAGCATGCTGCGTACTACCCTTTTAAAAACACTTTCATGACAAATATAATTTCTAGTCCTGTCTGTAGGCTTCTTTTCTGTCTTTAAGCACCCATTATGGGTCGTTCCTGTTCACTGTTTTATGTTTTAATTACAGGGGTGGGCATTGTTACCTGTTTGCTGCACTGTTAAAATTAATGAATTAATAATCTGGAGGACTAACTATAGGATTAATAATTTCATTTGTGGAATGTGGAAGAATATCTGTACTTTTTCAATTTGTATCACTAGTAAAATTAATAAATTAGGGAATTCGCTGAATGTTTCCACTTGAGAATTGAGAATGTAGGAGTGTGTATTATTTGGATGTGTTTGAGATGGCCATTTACAGTGAACTTGTGGAAAAGTGTTTAGCTTTAGTTCAATATATAAGGAATTTCTGCTGCAGTCTCTGATTTTCAACTCTGTTGCAGGCCTGATGGCACCAAGAAGGCTTATGTCAGGTTGACCCCTGATTACGATGCTTTGGACGTGGCAAACAAGATCGGCATCATCTAAGATAGTACATGGGTTTTATTAAATGTTAGGCAGTTCTATGGTGATTCTTGACGGTAACTTTTCAAAAAAGGATAGGTTCTATATTTCGGGTTTTTTTATTTTGTATCTTTTGGTTCAGTTGACACTAAGCAAACACCGTGTTTCAATTTTGACTCTTAAATTGATGCTTGAAATGAGCATGTTAAAATTTTATAATTTTTAGTGCTTGGGCGACTCGTTGAATGTGAGGTTAATGAGTGTACTAAAGCTGGTGGCAATAACGAAATTGTGGCATGACAGAATTTTTTCACTTCGCTAGTCAACCGACAAAGTTTAGGTGATTAGCAAATTCGAAAACTAACAGTCAACAAGGAAATAACTCAACTTAGTTTTTATGCTAATTGAGTTTACCTTTAGTGATAAGGTTTGAGTTCATAGGTGCTGAGCATGTGAATGAATTACAGGTGAAATTCGATATTAGAAGAACACCGGTCATGAAATAGGTCTTTGGAATAATGGAAAGAGATATGATAGAATGAGGAAGTTTGTATCTTCCATTTCATGAAATACTTCTCTAGGCTCATGAGTTCAAATCCTTCAATGCACGATTCATTTAAATGAAAGAAAAGGTGAATAGAAAATTTAAAGCAGAGCAAGTGAAATAGAGTTGGGCATGTTTTGTAGTTGAACAGAACGGTTGGTCTGAGCAGTGATTAGCCAAAAATTATTTGAAGTAGGTGCAAGTTATTGTTTTGACTGTTTTTCCACCTTGTAATGAAATCAAATTTTCTACCCAAAATTTAGTAAGTATTTGAAGAACCTCATTTCTTTAAAGCTGAACACGTATAAAAGTAGTGAAATTTAAGCCATCATATGAAAGAGGCTTAATATTATAGGAGTTTTGAATACTATTTTTTTAATCAAAACAAGAGTCATGTTTAATTTTCTGCATTAAAGGTTGACGTGAGATATTGGAAAATAAATTTTAGCTTTTATTATAGAACCAACTTAAAAACTATACTGCACTACAAGTTTCAACACCTATGTTGATCATGGACCTGCGAATTTCAAATTCAGCTCTCTTAAGCATTCGTGCATATCATGCTACGTACGCTCTCTGATACACGTATAACCATCCAAACGGAGGCTTCTTAAGCTGTTAGCTTTCCCTCCAAATTCTATTTACCAGGTATCATGGTATCATTCATTCTCCTCTTCCTCAAAGTCTCCAAGGGTTCACACCTCAGAAATGATCGAAACTGAAAGCAAAGAGTAAATCAAGGGGGAAGGAACTGTTGTTGTGTGTTAGACAGATTTTCCCTTTCAAAGTCTTCCCTGCTCAAAGGCTGTAGCAATGTGTGAGAAGAATCTACGGAACAGTGCAGCAAGTGATGATGCACAAATGCTCTACACAGAGGACAATTTGAATGAGACTGAAACCACTTATCAATGCATGGAACATGGAAGCTATGCCTGCATTCTGGAAGATGTTTCAGCAACACCCCTTCCTCAAACTCTCCGAGACAAATGGCACATTCCACATTACTTCCCTTGTCTTGTTCTACCTCGTTTTTCTTGAACTCAATCGTTGGAAGAGATTGAACCACACAAAACTCCAATCCTCGGCTTTGAACCTGCATGGAAGGATCATCGTCGAGAACGGTCACATCTAGAAACCGCCTTGGAACCTGGTTTCTGCCTCGGAAAATTCCACACAACAGACGCTTCAATACGCCGAAGCAATCACTCACTGTAAGAAAGATAATGCACACTATAATAATTGAAACAACCTCTTCCAGCTTCCATGGCGCAGGGGTATTGTTTTCAGCAGAATCAGAAGACATTTTAATGAAAATCAAGTTTTTACATAAGAGTTTGCTTAAAATAGCAGTAAACTAAGTTTGAAAACTATGCCAACATAGAGACACATAACGTTCAAACCGAAGTAGTACAGTTGGAGATGAAACTAAGGATTCTCCGTTGTGATGATTGCTGACGACTCTTGTCTTAGATACTATCAAAGGTTAAAAAAAATGATATTTTTCTTTGACATGCAATAGGGTAAACTTAAAATCTCTTCTTGAGCAAATAAAACATAAACCAGTTTAATTTTATTGAATTGGGTAAATACTTTTATCCTATCAAAGAATCTCAAACGTTATTTTTAAAGTAAATGTTACAAAAAGCTGACATATTTAACATAATATGAGAAGGGGAGATGGACAAAGTTTTGACATTCTAGTTGAATTCGACAAACAAAACTATCCGATGGGTATGGGCAGAAAAAAAATATCAGATCACAGAGATGTAACATACATTTGATAATACGAAAATTCAAATTTTCCTTTTTTGTCAAATGCAGAGCTCTCAACAATTTAGTTAAAACAAAAAAAAAGGCTATCTGTGCTGCTTCACTCAAAAGCTGAGTGTGCCATATACATATTTTGAAAAAAGTAGAGTAAGGGGTAAAAAATTTGATGCCTTTGTCGCTCATTGACGAGACTTGGAAGTGACACCAGAAGTTGAATTCAACTGCCATGTGCTGTTCCATGAACCAGTGGTTTGACCAGCTAAGTTGAGCATGGAAGCAGAACACGTGGATAGAGCATTTGAAGAATGGTGTAAAGTTGGAATCTTGGATTTTAGAAGTGAATTTCCACTTTCTCCAAAAGTGTTAGGCTTGATGATGCTAGTGACATCACACTTTTTTATGGCTACAGGTGGCACTTTGATCTCTTCAATAGGAGGAGGATTTACCCA
>Ga0209389_1004007_pt1 | contig 12100 bp, 10 predicted proteins | sample CowpearedBW_FD_187526 | JGI IMG/M metagenome (GOLD analysis project Ga0209389, IMG submission 187526) | Root nodule microbial communities of legume samples collected from California, USA - Cow pea red BW (SPAdes) (version 2) | ecosystem: Host-associated > Plants > Roots > Nodule | place: USA... | reverse complement strand
CCCGTTGGGTTTGGGGATGGGGATGGGGATGAATTTTTATTATGGGGATGGGGATGGGATCATGATACCCGTACCCGCCCCGCCCCGTTGCCATCCCTACTAGCAAGCCACTAGCGAGCCTAGCGAGTTAGCCTGACGCCCAATGGTGATTTTTTGGCCTTCCAGTGGTGGTCCAAGACAGTATATTCCTATAGGTGAGTCCTTTCTACATGTTTGCCGTGCTGGCGCAATTTCGGTGCCCCACGACATGGATATTTGTCTAAGAATCAATCTTTCTTGTCCAATCATGCTTCCTTTAGTTCCAACTTGCTTTCCTCCACCATAATTGTTTTCTATTGACTTATTTCACACACTCATAATAGATATGAGAAGTAAAAACAAAAATAAAACAACTAAAATACAAAACAATGCAAAAATAACATGAATTTGAGGATTAAACAAGATAAAAGCTATGGAGAAGTTGATTTTACTCAAAATTTAGCACTAATAATAGGTAAAAAATAACATTATCATTGAATGTCTTGAAAGTTTATATAAATGAAGTGGAAAGACAATTAGACAAAAAAATGAAAATCGTAAGGTCTGATAGAGGTGGTGAGTATTACGGAAGATATGATGAAAGTGGACAACATCCTGGTCCGTTCGCTAAGTTCCTTGAGAAACGTGGTATTTGTGCTCAATACACAATGCCAAGCACACCACAACAAAACGGTGTAGCAGAAAGGCGTAATCGAACCTTACTGGATATGGTTAGGAGTATGTTAAGTAATTCTTGTTTACCTGTATCATTGTGGATGTATGCTTTAAAGATTGTCATGTATTTGTTGAACAGGATTCCTAGTAAAGTTGTTCAAAAATTCCTTTTAAGTTGTGGACGAGTAGGAAACCCAGTTTGAGACACTTGCATGTTTAGGGTTGTTAGGTAGAAGTAAGAATATACAATCCGTAAGAAAAGAAACTAGATAAAAGAAAAATTAGTGGATATTTCATTGGTTATCTAGAAAAATCTAAAGGGTATATGTTTTACTGTCCTACCCATAGTATAAGAATCGTTGAAACTGGAAATGTCTAGTTCATTGAGAATGGTGAAACCAGTGGGAGTGAAGCTTCACGAAATGTGGAGATTAAGGAAGTTAGAGTACAAATTCTTGTAGCTAGTACTTCTTTATCAAGAGTTGTTCTTCCACATGTTGTAAAAACTCACAACAATCAAGAAGAACAACAAATTAATGATCCTGAGGTTAACAATGAACCGATAGTAGAACAACCACAAGAAATTTTATTAAGAAGATCTCATAAAGATAGAAAGTTTTCTATTTTGAATGACTATGTGGTTTATCTACAAGAGTAAGAAAATGACTTAAGTATTGATAATGATTTAGTTTCATTTTCAGAAGCCATTAATGATGATAATTCTAATAAGTAGTTAGATGCCATGAAAGATGAACTTAAATCAATGGCACATAATGACATATGAGATCTTGTGGAATTGCTAGAAGGATGCAAGAGAGTTGGATGTAAATGGGTCTTTAAGACTAAGCATAACTCTCAAGGCAATATCGAATGTTACAAGGCACAACTTGTTACCAAAGGTTTTACTCAGAAAGATGACATTGACTATAGGGAAACATTTTCGACTATTTCAAAGAAAGATTCTTTTAGAATTATCATTGCATTAGTAGCTCATTATGATCTTAAGTTGCATCAAATAGATGTTAAAACTATTTTTCTGAATAGTATTTAGAAGAGGATGTTTATATGGACCAACCGGTGGGGTTCACTAAAGAAGGAAAGGAACACATGGTGTGTAAACTTAAGAGATCAATATATGGACTTAAGCAAGCTTCTCGTCAATGGTATCTTAAGTTCAATGATATTATTGTGTCCTTTGGATTTAAGGAAAACAATATTGATCGGTGTATATATCTGAAGGTCAGTGGGAGTAAGTTTATATTTATGATTTTGTATGTTGATGATATCTTGCTTGCAACTAATGATCTTGGTCTATTAAGTGAGACTAAGAGGTTTCTCTCTAATAACTTTGAAATTAAAGATATAGGTAAGGCATACTGTGTGATAGGAATAGAAATATTCTGTGACAAATCACAAGGAGTATTAGGTTTGTCTTAGAACTCATATATTAATATATTAATAAAGTTTTAGAGAGATTCAAAATGGATAAATGTTCAACATCTCCCATTCCAATACAGAAAGGAGACAAGTTTAGTCTCATGCAATGTCCAAAGAATGATTTAGAACGGAAACAGATGGAAAATATCCCTTATACATCTGTTGTTGGGAGTTTGATGTATGCTCAAACCTGTACGAGGCCAGATATTAGCTTTGTAGTTGGTATGCTTGGTAGATACCAATGTAATCCAGGACTAGAGCACTGAAAAACTGCAAAGAAAGTTTTAAGATACCTACAAGGAACAAAGAATCACATGCTTACTTATAGAAAATCTTATCACATTGAGGTGATAGGTTATACAGATTCAGACTTTGCCAGTTGTGTTGATACAAGAAAGTCTACATTTGGTTATGTGTATCTTTTAGCCGGAGGAGAGATTTCATGGAAAAGTGCGAAGCAGTCTGTCATTGTTGCATCCACCATGGAAGTTGAATTTGTGGCATGCTTTGAGGCCACAATTCAGGCTAATTGGTTGTGAAACTTTATTTCAAGACTTGGAGTAGTCGATAGTATTTCGAAGCCACTGAAAAATTTATTGTGATAATTCTGCAACAGTCTTCTTTTCTAAAAACGACAAGTATTCCAAAGTTGCTAAGCATATGGAGTTGAAATACTTTGTCGTTAAAGAAGAAGTTAAAAAACGTAGAGTGACAATAAAACATATTAGCACAGATTTTATGATTGTTGACCCTTTAACAAAAGGGTTACCGCCTAAATTGTATGTTGTCTATGTAAAGAATATGGGCATTATGTCTACTATGTAAGGTTTTAAAGAGGGGGTTTCACTGGGGAGAACAACACCAAATGAGACTTGAGCCTAACCACAAAAGGTACTGACACCACTCTCAATCCAAAACCTTAAGGCAATGGGTTTATGGGTCTTTATTCTTATATAGTGCTCTACTTTCTCATTTCTGGTCAACGTGGGACTTAGACTCACACTTGGATTCCTAACATACTAGTGAATGTTAAATTTTGATTGTTAATGTTATTAATGTTTATGTGACACTCTAAGCTCTCTAATGTATAAATTTCTGAAATCTGTGTTTTCTTCTCTATGTTTATGCATGCAAATTATGAAGAAAACAAATTATGTTATGTTATTGTTTTGTAAAAATGACATTATTTTTGAAATCATTATGGACTTCTCGTTTTAAGGTCATATTAAGAAGAAATGGATTATATAGTAGTACATATAAAGGATCATGTCGACCGAATGATCTGTGACCGCCATGACTCTTATTATTTATGTATCTTTAATTATGAAATAATGATGAAACCAATTTATGTAAGGTCTTTTAATGTGAATTATGTGTATCTATTAAATCACATAATGTTATGACATCATATGAGTCAAGTGAGAGAATGTTAGAATTAATTAACGAATTAATTCTATTAGTAACTCATTTGAAATATTATGATGAGTCTAATTGTGATTTAATAAAGTTTTAAGACTCATTGGTTATTATTATGGAAAGTGGTAATAATATAAAATAAATATAAAATAAAAGCAAACTTGATGGGCGTTGGTTTATAAAAGGGATTGGAGTTCTGTATCTGATTATAAGGTTCTTTTTTGTATAAGGGTTGGGGCAACCCTATTATCCCTATTTTCAATTCATATTTTTTATTGCTAATCAAACAAAAAAATAAGGTTCTTCTCATAGTAACCCAACAAAAACATGTGAGGAGAGAAAAGAAATGCAAATAGATAAATTGAGAAATGGTGGTTAGAGAGCACACAAGTTACAAATTGAAGAACACATACTCACATGATCTCTTATAGATCAAGGTTAGTGTTCTATTATGTTTTATTGTGTGAAAATCCTAAATCTTAAAGATCCTTAATTGTTTTACAAAGCCAACTACAAGGAATTGTTTTTTCTTATCAGCAACTACAACAAGGAACTTAATCTTTTAATTATATATATTAGCCAAAATTAATGTGAAAAAATGAAGCATATTTGTGTATTTCGAAATTGCGAGGTAACTAGGTGGAATGAATGTCAAAAAGAAAAGCAAAGCTCTCCACATTCTTTCTTCGTCATGAACCACACAATTATTGAAAGCCAATCACTGTTATGTTTTCTTTTGGTTGAATGTATGCAGTCCATCTTTCATCCAGGAGACATTAAACATAAGTTTAGAGGACTTTCTTTGTTATAAACTAATTTTAGGTTACGTAAAACCATATTTTATTTAATGGGTTGTATTAAATTATAATTCATCCTTAACTTTTAATGGGTTGAAATTTTAAATCTTAATTTAGTTTTGGATTCAATTTTTTTTATTAATGATAATTAATTATAAAATTAAAGAATGAGATATTATAAATGTTGCAAATATATATTTATAAAATGTTGTTAAAATGATAATGCAAACATAGTTGTGTAGCATAATGTTATAAACCCAATGCATTATTGTGAGCATTCTTTCTCTCTCAATGAGAACGTTACAAAAACACGATTAAAAAATTAGAAGGAAGAATTTGGAATCAAAGTGATGGTGGGGGCTAGTAGATAGATAGAACATGGGGCCATGATATAGAAGGTTAAAATGGAAAGATTTTGTTCATACATGGATGGCTCCACTTAGAATCCTTTCCATATATTTTATTTGTTTGGTTATAGAATCTTATCATCACCAACAAAGTGGTGGAATGAAGTAACACTTATAATACTACCTCAAACAACTTTATCTAAATCTACTGTTCAACTAGCACACTTTGGAGTCACTCCCCAGATAATTTTCAAAACTTTTCATTACAAAGAACCAAAATCATGTTCATGAAGAAGTTAGTGTTTGGAAGAGAATAGAATTAAATTTAGAAAAAGATAAATAATTACAGAAATTACCAAAACATATTTAAATCACTATTTTATTCAATTTTTTATACAAAATTTTGAAATGGATATATCAAATAAAATTAAAAAATTTGCAGTTACCGATATAGTTTTAGTTTCTATGTATGAATATTTTATAAATAATGACACAATTTGATTTATTAGTATGTATGAATATTTTAGTTGATTTTATAAATAATGACATCATGACAATTTGGTTGCATAATTTTTTTTCTCATTATTTTTAATTTCATGGCTGGTAAAGTTTATGTTTTTGTCATATTTGTTTGCAGATGAATATTTGAATATTGAGCTTCATTTGTTGATGAAACTCTTTTTCCCTAGAAACGTGCTGCATTGTTCTTCCACTTTTTCTGTATAACGTGCAATACAACCATCTGCAACTCTCCATGTTGTCCCTTTGTACTTATATCATATTTTCCCTAAGGTAATATTAGATTTTAATTCTCTCTCAAAGTAATTTTCTTTTTTTTGCTGATATAACAAAATATATTTTATTATTTTGTAGGAAAAAATATTAACGTTTCTCCTAATGTATTTATTAATAATAATGAAATGTATTTGAATATTGTTAGAAAATCATGTAAAATAGAATTTATATGAGCGTGTTCAATGGAGTAAAGACTTAGTGAACAAATTCAAAGTCTACATTAGAGGAATCTAGAGGTGATATAGATAACGTAAAATAAGATAAATTAATAATGTTGAGTGTGCTATAAAAACACTATAAAAACATTGGAGGAACATATATTCCAACATATTGTTCAAAAATGTAGATATATTACACCATCTTTGGATTGACTGCATACAATTGGTGCTCATGCATTATGTTAATTAAATAATTTTATTTATATTTTATTATATAATATGAGTTTAAATGAAGTATTGTGGATGTGATTGAAAACTAAAAATCATTTTATTCATGTAACAAAATATTTAGTTATATATTGGTTCCATTCAAACCTACAATCAATAGTTCCTGATAATTTAAGAGTAACAAGTGTAAAATAAGTAAGTAAATAGTGATGACTTGAAAATCGATTTAAGCTTCTAAAAATAAACTTGATTTGATTGTTCATTTTGTCATTGAAATAACTTAAATAGCAACAGATTTTGGAGATCACTACTACTTTTTTAGTGATTTTATGTTTATTTAAAGCATATATATTTAACAATTATACACCATGAAGTGAGTGTCTTAAGCCTCGTTCTCACAAACACTTTTTAAAACAGAATATTCTTGGTGAAAGTTTTTGCACTAGGAGAATCTTTAATTTTTTTTCTCTTTCTTTAATAGGTTAAAGTAGCCAGGAATTTACTTCAATGTTTTCCACTTATACATGTTCTTATTTTAAAACTGTTTTGTTTTTAGCCGTCCATTCTAAAGAAATACAATTTTAATTTTTCTCAGGAAACCAAACACGTAATTGAATTTAACTTTTGTCTCGAATATTAGTTGTATAGGAATACAAGATAATAGCAACTCACTGTAAACTACTATAACCTATCAACATAAGATATAACCAAGATTTTCATTGCTAAAAGAAAACCTACATAAAAACAAAAACATCATCAACTTTACATCAGCTAGGAAAAACAACCTCAAAAACTGTGTTGTGTAGATCTTCCTTTTTGTTAGATTATATATTTTTTTATACATGGTTATAGTCATTGAGAAGTTATGGTCTCATATGGTTATATGACATTAGTCTTACATATATAAGGTATTTGACATCAGTTTTATACAAAAACCTTGAAGCAATGATGTTATGGATCTTTATTTTTAAATAATATTTAATTTTGTCTATTATATCCAATGTAAAACTTTGACTCACACTTGAACTATTTCTAACATTTTTTACCTTGCCTCCATATTCTTTATAAGTAGAAAGTTTTTTCCACATTACAATGAAAAACGTTAACACAGCTTTTTAAATTTGTCCACCATAAACATATACTATTTACCTTCTTTTCTACTAAAGATCTCTCTGGAGTGTTTTGAAGTCAAAATAATAATACAGAAGCTGGCAGATAGAGATTGAATTTGCCACCTCCCTTTGCCTCATAAACCATTTCTCAGTTGACCTACTGAATCTTCCTTTTCATATTTAAGATCCTCAATACTCATCAAATCTTTGACTTTGAATACTCATCAAATCTAGCTCAAAATCCCAAACTTGTTCTTACAAAAGTTCACCTTGATACCCAAAACAGACTCAAAATCTTTCATGATCTTTTTGATAACTCAACATTTCTCTTTTCAAAGCTTCTCTCATTAAGTCACTCAACTTCTCACCTATAATTGTAAATAAGAAAGGGACTAAGGAAATTATCAAGTAGGACATGGATAAGGTCCATACGAAGAAAAAGTCAGGGTGATAGTGGACACTTTCCTCAATTCTCCCTTCACACGTAATTTTCTCATCATCAATTTGTAAATCTTACGATTAACATATTTTTTATTCTATCATCAATCAACTTACAATTTGTTTACTTCTCTTTCATTTTTAATCTCCTATCCTTTATTTAAAGAGTCTCAATAATTAAGTTAGGTCCTTAAAGGCAATAACTATTCAAAGTAGTTAAAAAATTTAAATTCAATTGAGACGAGATATATGTAAGGGTGACAAGAGGGAAGAACGAGTTTGATTATCTCATTTCATATTCAAAGTAATCCCCATTTCCATTAATTAATTTGTATAAAAAAATAATGAAATATGATATTATCAAATATTCAATTTAAAAGAATATATTTTTGTTTTTTCAATATCAAATATTTAGAAAAAAATTATAATTATATAAATTTCAAATGAAAGTACCAAAATATTAATTGAATAAAAGTGAAAGAATTATAAAATATTACACAATTACATATAAATTAAATCTCATTACAAACAAAACATTTATTTAATTTTGCAAACATAATGAAGCGAAAACAAAGTTGACAAAATTTGAAGATACTTTTTAAAAATTATAAAAGAAAACAAATATTCAATTTAAAAATATTTCAAATGTATTCTAACTTTCTAAATTATAATGAAATTTTTTTTTATACATTAATAAAGATTATATACCCTAACTGGATATGAATTTGCCTAGAAAAAAAATTAAACTAATAATAATTCAAATTTAAACATGGATCTTTCATCTCTTAAACTTTAATCTATGTTTAATGGTGATACACAAGATTCATAACATTGATTGTCAATACTATAATAAACAAAATGTTTTTTATACAATCGTATTAATAAAATTACACAAGAAAGAGATAGAAAATAACAATAATTGTATAAAAAATCATCACAACAATATTCTACATTATAACAATAAATAACACGTAAAATATTAAAATGAAGTAAAATAATCAAAAGTATATACTAAAAATAATTTGATATACTATTTAAAAAAATCAAACAAAGGTGAAAAATTGTGTAACTTAAAGATATATGATAAGATGAAAATTATTTTAGAGATCTGAGAAAACTTTCCTAATATATTGAAATAGCCAAACTTGTTGAGAAATAATAAAAGTTATTTTAACAAAACAAAAGTTACTCTAACAAAACAAAAATTTTCAAATGAAACTAAATTAAATATTAAAAGCAATAAAAAAGTGTTGGTTTTTTTTATTACATAATAAATGAAGTGCGGTTATGCGACTACACCAAAAATTGATAGTCAAACACACTTTTTTGTATGTAAATAATAATAATAATAGTAAAATATATTAAAGAAAAGTACAAATAATCAAATATGACACCAAAAGTTATTTGACTCACTAAAATTGATAGTATACAGTACAACCTACACAATCCTGACTCACAAAAAAAAATGTGTTGTTAATATTGTAATTAGAGAAAAAATACCTAAGAGATGGAAAAATGTGTAGTAAAAGAAAAAATAAAGATATGAAACCAAGACTAAGAGTTTTTTTCTACTCATAAAAACTTTACAATACAACCTACACAATCCTGCTCTTGACATTCTTGTATTCTCAAAACAAATTGACATAATAATAACACTTTTTCTATTTCAAAGTCCTTTAATTGCGAGGTCTCCTTCTTAACCAATTTGTTGAAAAAAAATATGCAGATCATACTTTTCTTTACGGTGGATATGTATATATTTATCTTCATTCTCTTATGATGCATATACACTTTAATTTGTATCATATATATGTGTCCGACACGTATTGATATTCAATACTTTAGGATATTTTTAGGATATTTTATAGATATTTATTAATAAATAATTTAATATAAAAATTAGTAATACTTTTATAATGATAATAATTTAAAAAAATTTATGTTGAAAACATTTAATACATTTGATTTTAATTTGAATTCACACAATAATAATCATATATTTATCATGTTTTTAAGAATTTATATATATTTTTTTAATATTCATATATCATATCGTGTCCTATTATTTTCAAAATATATATATAGACATATCAAATATGTATCGTATCTAATGTACTATCATATCTGTATAATATAACCCGTTCTCATATCCAATTAAATTAGTTAAATATTATCCATATTCATATTTAGTAATACAAAAGTTGTTTGTCAAAATGGATTCAAACAATGTGCATGAGACCAATTTATTTATCATCTAAATATATGTTTAGTGGAATAAGTAGTGAAAGTAATACACAAATCAGAAGATAAAAAAAAGACCGGTTTGTTAAAGTAATTCTCAAATGGTACCATTTTATTAAATATATTATTTACGTGTATATAAAATGATGCTTTCAACTTGCTTTAAAATATTTACTGTAGTTTATTTTAATTTTATTTTACTCTTTTATAAACATCCACTTTAATCACATAAACTTAAGCCTAAATTTTTAAAAAAGTTCTAAATTTATTATCTTAAAACAACCACTTTTATCTTCAAAACAAGTTAAAGACCTAAACATTATTTTTGGAAAATTACACTATTATAATTAAGAAATATAAAGAATAAAATTTTAGCTGACGATATCAATAATTTTATTTTAAATATTTATAATTAGCTTATACGTCATTTCAAAATATTGATTAACATATATTTAAAATATACGCTTATAAATCACAATAAAATAAAAAAGTAAAAAAACTATTTCATTAAGTAAAAAAGTGTGATAATTGAAGTGACAATTTCATTTAAAAAAACCACTTCTAAAAACAATTAAACTAAAAGTCAATAACGACTTGGTCAAAAGAAAAAAAAAAGAGTCATTAATTGACAATTCTTTTAGCATATAAAAAAAAAAATCACACTATCATTATCAAAGTTATTCTCAATTGATTTGGAGAAAGAAAATAGGTGTGAGGACACTTAAAACATACATTGCCAAATTGTCAAGTGGGTATCTCTCAAGTTTTGATTTGTTTAGTAACAGAATCTTAAAGAAATTTTTAATTGTGGTTCCCAATTCCGTGTGGGTCAGTTTATGAAATGCAACTACTAGAATGGAAGTGTAATAGTTTTTTTATTATTATAATAACCTTTTCAATTTTATTTCATTATTATGAATATTTTTAATTTAATTTTTTTGTAAAAAAAACAAGTTAATATATTATGTTAAATTTATAGTAATAGTGTTATTATGTAGTATTTACTGTTCATATAAAAGTATTATTCTCATTAATAAATTAACTATAAATTGATAATATGTAATTACTTTAATTAAAATATTGAAAATAATAAAATAAAATTTAAGAAACTAATATATTATTGCGACAAAAACACGTAAGCAGGACATAAAAGTAAAATGTGAAATAATTTGAAGAGGTTGCTTCCACGAGAGAGGAACATAGGAGAATCTGGCATTGACTGAAGTCAAGCGAAGGTATCCACCTCATCATGTTCCTAAAGTGAAAGACAAATGGGTCCACTTTGCTTTTCATTAAGGTGCAAGTTTTTCTGCAACTCTCACTCATTCACATTTTTATGTTCTTCTATTTAAATGCGCTAAAGTTTTGGGATTCCTTCAATATTTCTATTTAATGTTTTCCTATAATAATAGCATTTATTTTTCAGTGAAAACCATCAGAATTTATTGAAAAGAAAAAAAAAATGAGAGATTTAAGAAAAAAGATTAAAAAACCTAAGAATAGTTAGGGCATTCCTTGGTAACGAAAGAAGACTCACTATTCCAATATCATCATAAATAGAAAAATAAAAAAGTTATTCACCATAAGTATTTTATCAGAAATGCATTTGATTATAATTTAACTCTTTAAACTTAATTGTTAGGTAATATTTGTTTATATAAATATAATATAATTTAATAATAATAATAATAATAATTTTAATTATATTTTAATCAACACAAATGAAATCTTTTATATATTTCTTTTGTCTAGAATATGAAGATGAATATACGTATCATGTGTGGATTAAATGAGAAAACTATTAACCATGTGTTCTTAGTTACAAGTGTTAGGAATAGTTCAAGCATGAATCAAAATTTTAAATTGAATATATTAGACAAAGTTAAACATTATATAAAAGTAAAGACTCGTAATATCATTGTTTTAAAGTTTTATGATAAAAGTAGTGTCAAATACCTTATATATGTAAAACCAATATCATATGTATAAAATTACAATTTCTCAACAACAACAAAGTTATGAGCTGTATATCGAATATTCATAATTTATGAATTAAGGTCATTACAATACAAGACTGATCAACATTTCATTATTCTAAATTTTGGGAGCAAAGAAAATCAAGTGTCTGAAAATTTTGGAAATAGATAAGCTAAAACATATTTGAAACCGAAGAGTTGATGAGGTAGAGATTTTCTACCATACACGTATAGAAGTATATAGGTATGGATTGTCCAAAAGAACATTTTCCAATCCCTAAATATTTTCCATAGATCATATTCACTATAAAAAGGTAAGAGAAATAAAAGGATATGTTTCCCTCTATTCTGAACTGCCTTCACCCTCGATCGCCCTACTCAAAATCGAAAAATTGAAAAATTTAGTTTGATTTTTTTTTTTTATCGACATATAATAACATATTTATATACATGAGATATGAG
>Ga0209389_1004005_pt1 | contig 12103 bp, 4 predicted proteins | sample CowpearedBW_FD_187526 | JGI IMG/M metagenome (GOLD analysis project Ga0209389, IMG submission 187526) | Root nodule microbial communities of legume samples collected from California, USA - Cow pea red BW (SPAdes) (version 2) | ecosystem: Host-associated > Plants > Roots > Nodule | place: USA... | reverse complement strand
TAGTAAAAAACATTCTGACCTAATTTTTTTTCTAAGCTACACATTTTGTCTTGTCTTCTGCCTTCATTTTTTCAGTTTCAAGTATTGGTACGTTGTCTTCTTCCAGGTATACCCCTTGACATTCTTCTCTTTCCTTTCTTTGAAATTGAGCATATACACACCAAACCCTATATAGATTATGATATACTTGTTGTCAAATGATGAAATCAAAATAAGAATATTTGGCACATGACAATTGATATTTATTATTTATTTATTTTTCAAGAACCAATAAGAATATTATCCAAACAAACATAATAGAGTTCTGTAACAAATTACAATATAAACTCGATATGTTATATGGACATTACCCTCATGGAATACTTTGTAACTTAGTTTAGGGGATGAAACACGAATTTTTATAATAATTTAAAGGAAAATATACTTAACATAAAATACCATAACGATTATCCTGACTATTTTATTAATCACTAACGATATAATTAATTTTAGATTTGTTAAATATGTATTCCATTTTATCACGATCTAAAATTATATTTGATCTTCTTGATAACTTTTGGAAATCACCTTTGATTTTTAAATCAACATTATTTTGCACTTTAAAGGAGAAAATGTGTCCACAAAAGTAGCTATATAAAAGCATGAATTGGTCGAATTGTATTATATATTTTTATAAGTGACAAATGTGAGGCACAAGAATATGCAACAAAGCACCTTTGTATCCACAATTTTGAGTTGGATCATCCATGTGGGTTGTTGCTCCAAACTTAGAGTTGTCCAAGTCACCAATAAACTACCTAAAACATTTATATAAAATGGGTCTCATTTATTCTTTTTATGCCGTAATTTTTTGCTTTAGTATGATTTTATGTTAGAACAATTTGTTTTGGAAATTTAAAAATATATAAAATAAAATAAAAAACACAAATTTTAAAACTTTAAATTATATTATTGAATGTTAATTTAATTTAGGTATAATAATTATATACATAAATTAATGTTGACCTAGTAATTGAACAAATGTTTTTTAGTACACAAAGAAAGTGTCTCCTCCTAAAAAGGCAAGACAGATCATAGAATATTTGTCCTCCTTTTGCCTATACCAAATAACATTAATATCACATTTTTTTATAAGCATATAATTCTCTACCACGTTTTGTTGTATTGGAAATAAATTGCAAACATGCTAGCTTCCAATAAAACCGCCAAATTTAAGATGATAGTTACTCTTTCCCACTTAAAATTTTATCACAAAAATTAAGAATAGTAGTATTCAAATTATTTGAATAAAATATTTAATTTTTGGAAATGCTTTCTATGTCTACCAAAGTATACACTTAATGTTTTTTTCCTTATTATTATAAAGTTTTAATTAACTTAGCATCGAGTATAGGGCAAAGTAGACTTCTATTCGATATTTGGATTTGACAACTCGAATTCAACTTTAAAAGCTCCACTAACTTAAAAATGAGACTTTGTCCAACAAAATTTTGCCACCCTATCATAAGAATATGTTTTCTAAATTAAAATTGTAGTATAATTATTTATTATCATAACTCATTTATAATGTCATTATTAAACATTTTTTATATAACTTATTTCATACTCATATATAGATTAATGGCTAAACCTTAATCAAATACATGGAATTCTAACACCTTGTTGATCTAAACATTAACTTCACTGTCTACATCTCTAAATGTTCTACTATTTTTTATTTAAATGAATAAAATTTAATTTTTTCGTTTTATTGATTTTTATTTAAATAACTTGAATTAATTGAAGAAGGGAAAAAATAATAATAATAGTATGCATCAATAATTTTATTTTTCAATATAATCCGAAACCAGGGTGATTCCATTACAAGAGGAATCTAAGACAGAGGTGATATTTTTTTAAAAGATAAAAGTAATAAATATATAGAAAGAAAGAGAGAAGAAATAAGGGTGTATAAATTTCATATAAAAAGAAACTAAATAAATAATCAATAACTATTTAGTAAGATGACTCGTTCTAGGTCAATTAAATTTGAGTCCATGATACTTTCTATAGTGAATCAAACCAATGATAATAGTAGTTAGAATCAAATAAGGGATATTTATGATAAAAAATATTTTATGATTTAGAAAATAATAATATTTATATTATATTAGTATTTGAATTACATAATGTATTTGAGAAAAAACTAACATTAAAAAATACATGTGAATGTGAAAAGAGGTAACATACTTTTATTGGACATTCAAAATTTAATTCGTAAATGAATTGATTTAGGATTTAAATAATGAATTTGATTTCTATGACGTTTGCGGTTACAATTAATAATTTGCAAGAAGTCATTTATCCGTATGAATAAGTTCTTATAAATAAATAAAATACATCTTTTACAAAAATCGAGAATTAGAGATATTTGGAGTTTATTAATTTTGTCTACACTTTATTTTTCTAATTTTATTTTTAATTATTATTTTATATATAAAGATGACATCTTTTTTGTTCACATCTTATTTTTTTATTTTTATATTTAATTATTATTTCAAAAATTAATTATTTTATAAATATTTTATCATTTACTGATATTCCAGAAACCTTTTTTATCATGCAAACTTTCTTGTCTTTAATAATTATTTTGAAAACTTCTTTTATATACATATTTTATTTTTTTAATTTTACATTTAATAACTTTTTAAAAATTAATTATATATTCTTTATTAATATTAACTCAAATTTTTATAAAAATTACAAAATACAAACACACCTGTCACGCTTGTATTTTCGTTGGTACGTAAGAAAAACAATGCTTAAATATTTATTTGTTTTTCTTAATCTTTTAAAATTAAAATATATTATCTATAATATAACAATACACAAAGGACTATTTACATTAAATTTTTTATTTTAGAATTAATTACATTTGAAAATTAAAAAATAAGACTGTATAATAATTTGTAATAGAAATACATATTCAATATTTTTATTTTATTTTTAATTATATTTTAAAATTAAAAAGAATAAATGAAAGTAAACTATCTCAATATTAAGAATGATTTCCGGTAAAGCTCATATTAGGCATAAATAAAACTCATATTAGACATAAATATTAAGAGTGATTATCATTTACTAATGTAATCATCATTATTAATATTATTTTCTTACCAATACTTTTAACTTTAATAAAAAAAATTCCGTCTTAATTATTTTTTTGTGTAGATAAATTCTTATCATGTGATTTTTTATATTTTGTAATTTTTTAAAGTCAATTACTATCTTGAATAAAAATTTACTTAAACGATAACAAAATTATCTACCATAAAATTATAATTTTTTTATAATAATATTTTAGCATTTAAATATCATTTACTTTAATAATTAAACTTTTTATATTTAATATTCGAAAAAAAAAGAGGTGACACACAAAAAAGATTTCACTGCACTGCCTCATCAATTTAATTTTTTTTTTTTTAAATTGTTTCAAACTTGCATGTGTTGTTTATGTTATGAATTGTGATGACCGTACTATATACCTAAACAGATATAAGTACAAGTGCAAAAAGAATATTTGGAAGAGATTAAAAAAAATTTTTTTTACTTGACTAAATATTTACATTTATATATTTTTGTATGTTTTAGGTTGTATTTTGTATTGATATAAACTTTGTCTAAGTTTGTTTATAATATAGTTGATAATTAAATTATTTTAGGACGTTACACTTATGCTATACTAAAAGCAAAGTATAAGAAAATAACCGGTTCAATACAACAAATATCGACATATTTTATTTTTAATACAATAAGGAAAAAAACTTACAGTCTTAGTACAAAACAATTAATTTTATTCATTTTTATTAATATTTAAGATAATTGAACATATATTTTGACTTTTAAGAATTGTAATTAGAAGAAAAATTAATATCAATAAGTAAATTGAGATTTTTATTCTTTACTCTTTTGCTTTGTAAATTTAAAATTCATAATGATTTCAGGAATTGTTAACATTAACGTGCATGGCAATTGCTAAAGATTAAACACATGTTCCATTAACTTAAATATTAATGGAATTAAAAAAATTAACTTAAATATTGATGGAATTCAAACAAAATTAACAGAAAAAACTTGTTGTATTAAAGCAATACTTTTTTTATTATATTGAAAATGAAATACGTCAATATTGATTATACTAAATCAATTATTTATCAAAAATTATATAAAATAATAATAAATTAATGAGAGAAAGTCAACGTAAATCATTTTTTTTACAATTTTAAAAAATATTCATTTATTTAAAATATTTTAAAATATATTTAGAGCAAATATTTATTTCGTGATAAGGTTCTTTTACAAAAGTGGGTCATTTTGACTCCTTTATTATAAAAATGGGTCAGTTTACTAATTAATTACATGACATTATCAGTTTATTAATGATTTGACTTCTCTTTATTTATTTTTAATTTTTATATAATTTCTAAAGTTTTATATATTTTTTAAAAAATAAATTTTTGATAATTTGATAAAAAATATTTTAAATAAAATTTTATTAAAATTTTGATATTTTAAAACTTTATATTTTAAATTTTATTATTACATTTTATTATAAAATTTGATTAAAAATATTTAAAAAAATTATTAAAATTTTGATATTTTAAAACTTAATATTTTAGATTTTATTATAAAATTTACAATAATAAAATTTGATTAAAAATATTTTAAATAAAATTTTATATAAATTTTGATATTTTAAAACTTATATTTTAAATTTTATTATTTCATTTTATTATAAACTTTACAATCATAAAATTTTATTTAAAATATTTTTAATCAAATTATTAAAAAATTATTTAAATATATATATATATATATATATATATATATATATATATATAACTTTAGAAATTATTAAAATTAAAAAAATAAAGAAAAATCAAATCGTTAATCAAATCTATGATATAATTATTTAGTAAATTGATCTATATTTATAATAAATAAATCAAAATTATTTAATTTTGTAAAAAAATTAATCAAATCATTAAAAAAAACTGATCCTATCATATAATTAATTAATAAATTAATCCATTTTTATAATAAATAGCTCAAAACCATCCACTTTTTGTAAAAGAACCCACATCCACTAGATACTCTCGAACTACATTGGAGGGTGGTTCATGAACGTCTTTTGACGGTCGTTAATGTAACCTTGAATATGTATAAGTTTAAACTTTAAAATGCATCAAAATGGAAGTTGCAATTTTTTATTTATTTTTCTTTCTGCGAGAGCTTTTGAAAATGAAAATAAAAGTAGCTTGAAAGTCTTAATAAGATCGAGAAAGTCAAAATTCTTCTGTAATTTTTTCAACTTATTCGTTTTATAAACAGAATGGAACGTTAAACATATTATTGGTCGAATTTAACTTTAAAGTTACTGTGAAATAACTTTATTCTGAGTGCAATGTAGTTAAAGAACCATTACACTGTTCTGTGTTAGAAATCAATTTGGACTTTTCTTTCTTACTTTAATTTACTGTTCACTGTGTCTTCAATTTTTCTGTAAATTAATTAATATTGGGTTTGACAAAAATTCTCAATAACAAAAATTAATTGGGTATATGTCATTCAATAAAATTTCTGAAGCATTCTATGGAATAATGATATACAAAACTATAAAATAAAAAGACTTTATTGATGGAACTAAGAATTTATAACTAAAATTAGTGCGAATTTAGCTCTTTTAAGGTGAGTTCACATTGGAATTGAGAAACAAAAACTATATTTACTATTATTTTAAAATAAAGTATTATATTCACTATTACTTTCTTCATATTTGTTTCTCTTTAGAAAAATAAAAAATTAAAGGCATTTAGTACTCATGGGGAGGTTGTTCTTGTTCCCTTTCACTTTTGTAATCAGAAAGAAATTTACTAAAATAGTAAGACAGGATAGGGATGACAACGGTTTTATTATCTATTTTATTTTTGAAATAAAGCCTCATTTTCTTCTTTTATATTTAGTGGTATAAATTTTGTTATTTCATCTCATTCTTCCTAAAGGATATATTTATATTCATATTTATACTTATTTACTTATTGTTAAACTACTAATTAATTTACTTTTATAAAGAAATAAAAAATACAAAAAAGAAAATATAGAATTACCAAAATTCAATATGAAAAAATAGGTTTAATGTCAAATATTTATTAAAGAAATGATAATGGTATAATTTTAAATTGGAGTACTATGTAACAATCGAATAAAATAAAAATTATATAAAATATTATGCGATTACACATAAATAAAATATCAGATTAAATCAAAATATCTATTGACTTTGAAAATGTCAATGAAACAAAATTAATGAAACAAAGTAGATAAAGTTACAATTTTTTTTTCTAAATTATGAAAAAAAAATATAGAAGTTTAAAAATCTTTCAAATATCTCCTTTTTTTCTTTCTCTAAATTATAATAAAATCTTTTTTTATCTACTAATAAAGATTATAACACACTACTTAAATTAAATTACACTTAGAAAAAATATTTAATTACAAATAATTTGAATTTAGACATAAATATTTTATCATTTGAACTTCATCACAATGATATTAAATTTTGTACATTATAGTAAATTAAATGTCTTTATATAATTGTGATGGTGAAATTACATTTAAGGTTTAAGGTTTATAATAAAATGATCAAATGTATATCTCAAATACGATTTGATACAATTGAACGAAATTGCAAAAAACTATATAATTAAGAGTTTGATAAAACAAAAATTATCTTAAGAATTTGATCAAATTTTTTAAATATTTAAAGAGTCATGTAAAATAATGAGAATTATTTGAACAAAACAATAACTTATTAAGTTATTTAAATGAAAAATAAATAAATAAGGATTAAAGAGAACAAAGAAGATAAAATTTTTATATTATAAAGTAAATGAAAGATTTACACAATTAAACGCTTTGAAAGAGTCAAACATTTTCAAGTAAAAAATATAATAAATAAAAGAAAACTAAAAAGAAGTTGAAATAATTGAATTTGGAATCCAAAACTTAGACTCACAAAAATTGATAATAAATAATTTAAATATTAATTACACAAAAAATGTAATTAAAAATGTGATAAAAGGGAGAATACATTAAAGATATAATTATATTTAAAGGTATAACAAGACAAACAATAAAAAAATATGCAGTGAAAAAGAAAAAGAAAATATATATATATATAAATCTTTTAGTTTATTTAATAAATTATAATAAATTATAAATAATTTAATAATTTAGATGGAATAAAGATGAAAGCAGGACATTTAAATAGGTATTAAAAGACAGACAAAATATACATGTATCCGTACAACAACCTTTTATTTTCCTACAACAACCTTTTGTAAATAACGGAGGAGAGTGCGTGTCTGCTATGCATTCGATGTAGGAAAATTAGTCCCCAGCTGTCGTACATGTCATAACATGCTTGTGTGTATTCATTTATACCATGAATGAATGTTTTTTATTTTTTAATTTTAAATGAAAGTATTCGAAATAAAATTTTAAAATATAAACTCAGATAAAAAATTAATTTTAAAATGTAAATAAAATATGCTTAAAGTAAAAGTTTTTAAAATTAACATTTCAAAAATAATTTCAAATTTAAATAAAAAATATAATTATATAAAATTAAATTTTAAATAATTCTTTCTTGAATAATATTTATTTTAATAATAATTTTAATTTAATTCTTTGATTTTTTAAAAATATTTAAATAAAATGTATTAATAATGATTGATGAATAGTAAATATTCATGAATTGAATATCTTGATACTTATATCTTCTCGTCAACAAACAAACAGATATTTTAGTATTCTTTTATAGTTTGTTTGGACAAAACAAAATGAAAATAATTATTTTTATTTTAAAAATTTGAAAGTTTTTTTTTATAATAAGGTATATCCTTTGAATTCAAATTTTGAAAAGAAAAGAAAATTATAAATATAACACAATATGAAACCAGTTAATTTAGCGGCACATTTATGTTGAAATAGTGTTCTGATAATCCTACATACACTTTCATTGTCCAATGGTTCTTTTTCCCATTGTGGAAGCAAATATAAACAATCTGAACATTCAAGTGAAAACTAAAGACGAGAAATTGAATATGTAAAATAAAAATAAAAACAAAAAAATAATTAAAAGCTTAAATACAGTTGGAAGTCCACGTCGACTGTTAATAATATTAATTTATAATTTATAAATAAGAATATAATCTTTATCTTACAAATTAATTTTATTAATTTTATAGGGTTGAGTTAGACTTAAAATTTATTTTTAATGTGTACTTTTATATACTTTTTCTTTTTAAATTTTAAAGACGTAATTTGTCTTTAATCTTATTCATTCATTTCTTTCATCTAATTTTAACTCTAATAATTTAATTTTATATAAAAAAGTAAAACTTATTATATCACTCTTGGTAGATTAATCTTTTTTACTATCTTTAAATTATTTTTTGCAATATTATCTTTAATTTTTAAAATGTATTTGTCTGTCATTAGTTTTTTCTACCTTTTACTTATTTTTTTTTTCTAAAGACAGAAAAAGAAGTAAGAAAATAAGTTGACTCTTTTACTTTTTTCGTATTTATCAGTTTTGGTAGCAATACAGGTAACAACATCCTGTTCAGAATACGGTTACATGTTCCGTGTAAGAAATGTCGGTGTGAACATTTCATTGGACAAAACATTAAATATTCGTAGATTTTCACACGACACTATCCTCAAATAACACATAATGTAGTTTCATAACATCTTCGTAGTTCAGTATCCAAATATGTACAAATATGCTAAAATTCCACGCTAGGTATATCTGTGTTGTTTAAATACGGAACTTTCATTTTCTTTTTTGTATGTATTTAGAAAATATTAAATAGACAAAACTCATAACTAATGTTTACGTTAAAAAGGATTAGTCTCTAACTTACAAGTTACAAGATACTTGTAATGTATGTTAAAAGTTTTATAATACATCAAAAGTTTTATATTGATTAATGATAAAGTTAATCTAAAATATTTAAGTAAATATAAACTTTAATTTACAAATTCTCTTTTTAAGATGATATAAAAATCATCTAAAATTTATCTTAATAAGATTTATTATTTATTAAATATATTATTTTATCTGTTATCGAATCATCGTCAATTTAATTTCATGTTCAATATATATATATATATATATATATATATATATATATATATATATATATATATATATTTTAACATGAGATCAATGTGTTAGAAAATGAGATTAATAGGTTAGAAATTAAATTTAAAATTCACCTCTTAATAATATTTGTATATTATTACAAAGATATTATTGAAAATCAAGGTAAAAAAAAAATACTTAATATAAAAAAGTTTAAAAGATACTTAAGTTTATAAAATTATTTTATGAGGTTATACAGAGACAACTATGAGTGTGGTTTCCCTGTTGGAATAAACATGCCTCTGCTGTATTATTAACACGATACCTGTTTTTCAACTTAATAAAAATATTTTGTTTTTAACTATGCATTTAAACGACATAGTCTATTCCTCTTTATTATTTAGTCGATTGTTTTATTTTCGGTCTCTTTTGTCCCGTCACTATTCTTGTAATATTATATTATATAGTATTAAAACTAATTTATAGAATAAAAATAATTTTGTTTTATCATTATATAATAAAATTATAATTTCAATCGATAATACTTAAAATTAGGTTTCAATTACTAAATAAGATTTAAATTATTAATTTAAAATATATAAAAAATAATTTATAATTTATTTAATTAATAATATTAAATCTAAAAAAAAATATTTGTATAATTAATTGTATTTTTACTATTACATTACAAAATTAGAATGATTCAAATTTGACGTATTATTGAGTCGTTCTTTCAGCCTAACCATTTCACAAAGTAATTAATAAATTTTAAAAAATGCTACATTTATTTCTTCTAAGATCATGATTCACACCTTCTCTAATTTTAAAATAGATGTATTTTTTATAACCTTAAGATTTTTTATTAAAACAACAATTACATTTATTTTAATTATTACAAGACGGTTAATAAATTTTACTTTTATTTTATTTAAAAATAATATACTAAATAACAAGTACTAAAATTCAAACATCAAGTTTTAAAACATAAAAATTAAAAATATTAAAAAGAAATTATATGTTCTCCTAATTATAAATCCTCCAATAAAAGAAAAAAAAACTATATTTAAAAAAAATATTTTAATAAAAATAACAAATATTTATAACATGTATGATTAAATTTATTACATTTAAACATGGATTTAAGTGAAAAAATAAATAAAATAAAAATTATGCGTTTTATTTTATCAATAAGACTAAGATAACTATTTTTATCATAAAATTAAAAAGTATATATTATTGAAAGGATATGTAAAAGTATAGATAAAAATATTATTAATCAATTAAAGTTTACATAATTAAAATATACATTAACATAAAAAATATATAATAAAAAATAAAACTTCAAATATAAATAAGTAAAAACTAGCTGCTAATAATAGATTTGAGATTTTGAATCCATCTAATTATAGAAGAAGTAAAACTATACGGTTTAAATGGATAGTTAAATTAAAAACAAAAGATTTTATTAAATTGCAAAAACAGTAAAACGGGCCGTTTTAATAACTCAGCATAGGCTCAATACATTACAGTTTAGTTTCTCTTTCACTTAGTTTTGTCATGTAATGTAATCAAATGATAACCATTGTCATTATATGTACACTTTCTCGGCTCCTCCAAAAGCATTGATGCTTCAAAAATGTCTTAATAACTTTTTTTTAGTCTTATTATGTACCTTCTCATATTCACTTTACTATTATTTTCTTTTGGTGCCATTCAAACCATACTCCATTTCTTGACTTTCATGTCTTTTTTTTTTCTTCTTCTTTCTTCACTCTTTGTCAACTGATGAATGCTATAACATTGTCATTAATGTATTTTTTTTTCAATGATAAATGGGAAAGCAAGTTGTAATGACTTCATATTCCAATAGAAACATGGTAAATATATAAGTATATGTTGTTGAGAATAAAATGTAAGTTTAAGTTTCATATTGAGTAAAAATGAAAAAGTTGAGCGTTATATAAAAATAAAGACCCATAAACTTATTGTCCTAAGATTTTATGTTATAGGTGGTGTCAATCCTTTATGTGTGATTTGGGCTCATGTCTCATTGGTGATGAATCTCTTTAGTGATTCTTTCTCGAAAGAACCAACCGTCTTGATATACCGAACATTATGCAACTGATTGGATTGGACCACTTTGGCTTAGTCTTTCTTAAACGAGTGAAACGCCTTAAAGTTTTGGGTTAGATATGATATCAATCTTTTATGTATGGTTTGAACTCATATGTCTCATTAATGATGTATCTCCCTAATAATCCTCTTTCAAAAGACCCAACCCAACATATAAGCAACATGTAATGAATAAGGTATAGACTGAAGAAAGTCTTCATTTTGAATTTATAGACTATTGGAGGATGAGTTCAAGATACGAACTTGCGAACACGGATGCAAGCAAATACAAAAATCAATGAATAAAAATAATTAAAAAGAAAATTAGTGAAGTTCCAAATTAATGGAAGTTTTATTAATAAATTATAAACCTTGTCTAAAAAAAATCAGAAGAAGAATACAACCCACAAAATATCCATGCAACACCCCCCACCCCCGGTACTAGGGTTGACAACTGTTAAAAACAGATCTGTCTAATTATCTTAACCACAAAGAGATTTGAATTGATTAATGAGTTTTTCACTTACTTAATGTGAATCTTGAAGGAGTCTTTAAGGTTTAAAACTCAATTAATCAATTTCGTAGTTCTGGGTTAATGGACTGTTTAAATCAATCAAGAAAGATTAAGATAGAGAAGAAAGAATCAAGACACACAATTTATACTGGTTCGATTCAATGCGAATCTACATCCAGTCTTCTCCTAAGTAACACACTTAGGAGGATTCCACTAAACAGAAAGGTTCCAAGAATTACAAGCACACCTATGTAATTCTAACCCCCAAAACCCAAGAACTTGATTCAACA
>Ga0209389_1004000_pt1 | contig 12110 bp, 9 predicted proteins | sample CowpearedBW_FD_187526 | JGI IMG/M metagenome (GOLD analysis project Ga0209389, IMG submission 187526) | Root nodule microbial communities of legume samples collected from California, USA - Cow pea red BW (SPAdes) (version 2) | ecosystem: Host-associated > Plants > Roots > Nodule | place: USA... | reverse complement strand
AAATTTTTGATATAAATATGCTTTAAGAAATATCAATAATAAAATAATATCTAATTGTAAGAATCAAATTAATTTATTTTTAAAATATAAAAAAAGAATTATAAAAATGTGAGCAGAGAGTGTCTTAACCTGATCACATGCTCTCACTCTTACACTTATTTTGCTTTTCAAGCAACCTTAGATCAAATATTCTAAACCTTGGAAAGCTTATCACTCGGACAGTGGAGCCCCTCATCAATATCTGCATATGGAGCTATTCTTCTTCCTTTTCATTGCCCTTCTCTTCACTCTCTATCTCTATTTTGTTACAGAAAAACCCCGCAAAACCAACCACAAAGGCTTCAAAAACTACCCTCTCATCGGAACCTTACCGGAATTCCTCAAAAACCGCCATCGCTTCCTCGAATGGAGCACCCAAGTCCTTTGCGACTGCCCCACCAACACCGCCGTCTTTTCCCGCCCCTACAGTTTCCACGGCGTCATAACGGCCAACCCCGACAACGTGGAACACATGCTCAAAACCCGATTCCAGAACTACCCGAAGGGCGACCGCTTCATCCACCACCTCCAAGACTTCCTCGGCAACGGAATCTTTAACTCCGACAGCGAACTCTGGAAGGTGCAGAGAAAAATCGCAAGCCACGAGTTTAGCACCAAATCACTCCGTAACTTCATTGTCAACTCCGTCACCACGGAACTCCAAACCAGGCTTCTTCCAATTCTCTCCCTAGCCTCCCAGACAAACAGGGTCCTCGATTTGCAGGACCTCTTCGAGCGCTTCGCCTTCGACAACGTCTGCAAGCTAGCTTTCAATGTCGACCCCGCCTGTCTCGGCGGCGACGGCACCGCCGGTGCCGAGTTCATGAGCGCGTTCGAGGAGGCCGCCGTGTTGAGTTCAGGGAGATTCATGAGCGCGTTACCCTTCATGTGGAAAATAAAAAAGCTGTTGAACATGGGAACAGAACGGAGACTGAGAGAATCAATCACCACAGTCCACATGTTTGCTGACTCTATCATACGGTCCCGATTGGAGTCCAGGGAGCCCAGCGGCGACGACGAGGATTTGCTTTCGCGTTTCATCAGAACAAATAAGAGCTCGCCGGAGTTTCTCCGCGACGTTGTGATAAGTTTCATTCTGGCAGGGCGTGACACGACGTCGTCCGCGCTCACCTGGTTCTTCTGGATTCTCTCTTCCAGACCTCACGTGCGGAGAAAAATCCGCGAGGAAATCGCAAGGGTTCGGTCCGCCACGCGTGGCGTTGGCGCGTTCGGGTACGAGGAGCTTCGGGAAATGCATTACCTGCATGCGGCGCTTACGGAGACGATGAGGTTGTACCCGCCGGTGCCTGTGGACTCGAAGAAGTGTCTGGACGACGACGTTTTACCGGATGGAACGAGGATTGGGAAGGGTTGGTTCATATCGTATCACACGTACGCCATGGGGAGGATGGAGAGCGTGTGGGGAAAAGACTGTACCCAATACAATCCTGAAAGGTGGTTGGAGAATGGCGTGTACCGAACAGAGAGTCCGTTTCGTTTTCCAGTGTTTCACGCGGGTCCACGGATGTGTCTGGGGAAAGAAATGGCTTATATTCAGATGAAGTCCATTGCAGCCTCCATGATCGAGAGCTTTGAGATTGAGGCAGCGGATAAGGACACGTGTCCACAGCATGTGCTTTCTTTGACGCTGAGGATCAAAGGAGGCTTGGCGGTGAGGGTAAGGACAAGGGATACACAACCAAGTCTCCACAGTAACACTGGGTTCTAGGTCACACCTTGCACTTTCTCCTATTTCCGAATTAACAAAAATTCCAATATAATGTCTTTATTTTCGATGAAGTTTCTAAGAGGTCATGAAATATATAAATAATATATATGATTTAGGGGTTTTTTCCTCTGTCAGATATCTATAACAGAGATAAATATAAATCTTGTTACAAAACTATTTTCAGAAAATATTATTCTGTTTCTTGTTTAATTTTGTATTTGTTAGAGGAAGAGCATCGTCAACGAAGAAAAAGACGAAAGATCGTAGACAAACAAATAGCAAAACACAAAAGAAAAAATAAAAGAGGTAACAGGCAATGAGAAGCCAAGAGAGAAGATAAAAATGTTATTTAAGTAAAGTTATTTTAAAGACAAAAACAAAAAACAAAAAACAGGTATATATATGCAATATTTTACTCACTTTTTCTTTTGGTTTTTTATTAGTAGTCTTATATTTAATATGTATTAGGTAAGTTTTTAAAATCCTATTTATTAAAGGGGTTAAAAATATTAACCATAGGCTTTTGTCACTCTAAGATCTCTTCTGCTCTCTCTCTTTTCAGTTTAACGTCAATTGAAACTTCTCTATTCTAGAATCGTGATATCGAAACTTTTCTATTTCGTTTTCTTTCTGTCCATTCGTATTTCTACTGTGTTCTGTTAAAAAAATAACTTCTATGTTCACGGCGAAAAATTAACATAGGTATAAAACTAATTAGAGAGATATATTCATAATTTCTTACCAGTCCTAATGATTAATGATAAGAATCAAGCAAATAATAACTTGCACACATAATCTTGTATGATTATATTATAATTGAGCTTTACTAAAACTTAACATGTTAATGAACTCAATCCTAAGAGTTCGTTTAAGGTTATCTATTACTATAAAAATATAAGGGTTAAATATTTTTTGTCCTTTTAACTCTCAATAAAAATTGAAATTGATATCTCTTCGAATTTTTGAACCAATTTAGTCTTTCATATATAGAAATGTGTTAATTTAATCATTTTAACCAAATTTTGTTAAGTATATTTAGTATTTTAAATGTGTTTATTAGCTAAGATTGAAGAGGAGGTGTGTCAAAGAGTGTAAACAACCCATATAATATCTTGACATACGTTTGAAACATCAAATAAATCTAACAAAACTTGGTTAAAATGATTAAATTCACTTATTTATAACGTTGAAGGACTAAATTGAGTTTGAAAATTGACTAATCTCAATTTTCACTAAAGGTTAAGAAAAAAACATATTTAACTCAAAATATAAAATCATTTAAATTACATTCTTATCGTCTCTATTTTTAATAATTAAAATCCTTAAAAAAATATACGTTCAAATAATAAGAAAGTTCTTGTTTTTGCCGCACTGATTCCGATATGTTACCGAGAATAATACAGCAAGAGTTACTCCAGAAAAAAGTATATGCCCTTTCCCTTCCTCCGTCTTTCCTTATACTGCCCTGCCCTTGTGTACCAAAAAATGCGCCCACTATCCGAGTTGGTTCCGCGTCGTGGGGGATCTCCTGACGTGGTGGTACCCTCCCGAGATTTTCAGGGTCGAGCTGTAATGGTTTGACTACTAAAACGTGCAGGAAATGGGTCGTCTTTATTTGGGCCGATTCACATAGGCCCATTGGTCGGGTAGGACTCGGGCGCGCCTGGCCATTACACTAACCCTTCGAGCTTTCAGACAATTCATTGGGCGAGAAGGTCGTAACACTCTCCCAGCGCGCGTGGGTCCCTGTCCTGTCCGTTTATTTACCCAGAGCTAATAAATGAATGCCACGTGGTCCATGTTCTAGAAGCTTTAAACTGCAAAAACTCAAGTTTTTCCCTCTCAAACGACGACATTTTATGACCGCGTCCCTTCATTTTCTCTTCCCCTTTTCTTACGCTCTTCCTCTTCCACTTCTTCTACCACCGCTTCTTCCACTGCCGTTTCTTCTGCCGCCGCTCCCTTCTTTATCAATGTAGTGCTTGCTCAGTTTTCTTCCAGGTATTCTATTTTCGTCTTTATCTCCTTCGACTTTCTGCATTTCCATTTATACTGGACTATCTGATTTTGCCCAAAGACTGATCTTTCGAAGCTTTAGTGTGATAACCCCTGATCGAGGTTTTGGATGCGTAATGTAGGGTAGCTTAAAAATGCTTACTTTAACTACCACGCCGTTTAGCTTTAAGCCGTATTTTGCTAGTTTTCGGAGGTTATTTGCCCTAGTGGGTGGTTTTCCGGTTTTGCCTTCCTGAGCGGTTTTTCTGAGTAGTTTTCCGGTTGTTTCTGGTTGTGCGAGGAGATCCTTAGGTTGGAGTGCTTGATTAGAGTTTGGGTGAGCCGATGACGACTTATGACGAGTTATATCCTTGGGCGTCTTTAGAACTTCGCCGAGAGATGTCGGGCTTTAACTCCGATCAAGTGATAGATCGGTTCCGCCAAAGGCAGAGGTTATGTCAAAGTAATGAGGCAGATGTTATCGTGGTTCGCTGTGGTTTAGATGAGCCCGTATGTGCTGATATCGAGGCCGACTTGGCTTTGGGACACTTCTGTTTTTTCTACTCTACCTTATTCTCTAAAGTTGGCCTAAGGTTACCCTTGAGTTCTTTTGAGAAGAACTTGCTAACTGAGTTGAACGTGGCTCCTGCACAACTCCATCCTAATAGTTGGGCTTTCATCCGAGCCTTCCATATCCTTTGTACACATTTTGGGGTGGTTCCGAGCGCAAATGTATTCCTTTACTTCTTTGAGATGAAGAAGTCAACAAAAAAGGTGTGGTCGTGGGGGGTAGAGGTCTCCTAACTCTGTTCCAATCATCCTATAAAAATTTTAAAGGCTCCTTTCTGAAAATTCAAGCATCACCCCAAAAACCCGACTTGCTTGAAGGTTTTCCACTATACTGGACTCAGAATCCGAACCTTGTCGGGGCGAGGCAACTCGGAGATCTCGAATCGCAAGAACGGGAGCATTGCTTGTTGTTGGAGCAATTGAAAACCATCTTTGAAACAAAACAAGTACTGAGCTATGAATACCAGCCAGCTAACCTCAAGCTTTACATCGGTTTGTATTCGGATAATTGGTTTTTTTGTTTGTTTGTCATTGTACTTCCTAATTCTTGTTATATCCCTGTAGAGTCGAGAATGGGCATGTCCAAGCAGGATCTGGCAAGGCGCCTGAAAAGCATCCGTGCACCCCTTCTTCCCCGACCAGCTGTTGGGGAGGTTTTGACTCGAGCGACCGAAACTCTACAAATTTCCTCAGACGATAAGGAGACTGTATCTGAATCGGGATTAAAACGTCGCAGGAGAGGATTGGTAACCCGAGTTCCTGCCGAAGCGATAACGACGTTGTCCCAATCCCGACCTGAGCAGGCGACATCTTCTATTGGATCGCTACATCTCGAAGGATCCAGTAGTGGTGGCCAAAGTTTTTGGGACTCATCCTATCAACACGTGTCGCATTCTTTAGCGCATAACGTATTTGAAGGCGACCTACAGTGCCTACTGAATCAAGATCTCTCCTCGGTTCAGGAAGACATTTGTGCCTTTCTTCATAAGGCTGAGGTGTCCACTATCGCTTTGTGCAAGAAGCTGAACCAGATGAACTTGATCGAGGAGAAGAAAAACAAAGAGATTTCTGCTGCGAAAGTGGAGATAGCTAGGTTGAATGTCGAGCTTGTCGAGTATGAGAATTTGAAGAGAAAACTGAAAGAGGAAGAAACGAGGTCTGCGGAGCTTGGAATTGCGCTGAAGGAGGCTATGAGGAAATCTGATGAGATTGAAGTTCATTTTCGCCGACTGGAAATGGACGCTGAAGAGAAGGAGAAATCCTGGTGTGAACAAGAGGAGAAGATGGCGAATGAGGCTGCTACCACGTATGGGGTAGGGTTTGAGGCTGCTTTGGAGCAGGTTCGACTTTTGTGCCCTACCGCCGACCTCTCTGGCGTGGATGCAGAGAAGGTCGTGATTGATGGAAATTTTGTGGATGGCTGAAGGACTTTGACCTATATTTAATTGAGAAACAATGATGAACTTTTTTTTTTATGTATTGACACTTTACCGGTTTTGATGAACATCCTTTGCTTTGCTATTTGCTGAAATTCATTTGCTTGTTGTGTTTGAGTTTTGTTCCTGATTTTCGAGTATGTTCTGATAGCGTAACCCTCAAGCCGAGAAAGGTTTTGTTCTTCCTAAAGCCGATCTTAGGTAGTCGTTATCTGAGCAGTTTTTTATCGGCCCTAAGCTGAGCTTAGGTAGTTGCTTTAAGCGGCTCTTAACCGCCCCTAAGCCGAGCTTAGGTTGTCGCTTTAAGCGGCTCTTCACCGCCCCTAAGCCGAGCTTAGGTAGTCGCTTGAAGCGGCTCTTCACCGCCCCTAAGCCGAGCTTAGGTAGTCGCTTTAAACGGCTCTTCACCGCCCCTAAGCCGAGCTTAGGTGTTTTAACGAATATAAATAAACCAATAGTTAGGAACAAAAGATAATTTTTATTTAAGGGATATCTTGATCTCGTTAAAAAACCCCCTCATTCCGGAAGAGGGAAAAAGAGTGTTAGGAGGACATGAATAACTAGCTAAAGAAAAAACGGAGATTCACAGCATTCCATGTTCGGGGGATTTCTAGTCCATCCAATGTTTCCAGTGTGTAAGCGCCATTCGCGAGCACCTGCTTAATGCGGAAAGGTCCCGTCCACTTTGGGGAAAGTTTATCTTCGATTTGCAGGGGATGTGCTCTTCTCAGGACTAGGTCGGATTTAACAAAAGAGCGAGGGACTACCTTGGTTTTGAATTTGGACTCTACTCGCCTCTTCATCACCTCACTGGTGACCTTTGCTGCCTCTCTGACCTCATCTATCATATCCAGGTTTGCTCTCGTGCCTTCCTCGGTCAGGGCGATGGAGAAAGTCCTAACCCAGAAGGAGGGTTGTTCGATCTCTAAGGGAAGAACTGTGTCCGTGCCATAAACCAAGCTGAAGGGAGTCTCGCGCGTTGTAGATTGTGGGGTGGTATGATAGGCTAGCATGATCCCGGGTAGTTCTTCTGGCCAGTCGGACTTTACTGTTGTTATACGGCGACGCCGTGCCCTCAAAATCACCCGATTCGCTGCTTCGGCCTGACCGTTAGTTTGTGGATGTTCCACCGAGGTAAATACCTAACGCACTCCCCAACTTTCGCAGGCAGCTCGAACAATTGATGCGGTGAACTGTGTTCCATTATCCGAGATTAGTCGGTGGGTGACCCCAAATCGGCAGATAATTCTTTTCCATAAAAAGGTTTTTATCGTATTTGCTGAGATGGATGCCACTAACTCGACCTCGATCCACTTTAAGAAGTATTCGATAGCTACTACCAAGAACTTTCGCTGTCTGGTAGCCACTGGGAATGGGCCTAAGATGTCGATGCCCCAAGTGTGAAAAGGCCATGGAGCACTTATAGAGTGTAGTTCTTCTGGTGGGGCGCGATGGACATCGACGTGTAACTGGCACTGGGAACATTTTCTAACCTGCTCTTGACAATCTCGTTTAAGAGTTGACCAGTAATAGCCTGCGCGCAAGACTCTGAGGGACAATGCCCTGCCGCCTACATGGCTTCCACATATACCTTCATGAAGTTCAGACATCAACCGCCTACCGACCTCGGGCGTTACGCAGATGAGCAATGGTCGGTTGAACCCTCTTCGGAAGAGCTTTTCGTTTATTAAGGTGTATCTAGCGGCGTTCCTTCTTATTGTCTGAGCCTTCGCCTGATCATCGGGAAGATGCCCATCTGCTAAATATGTGATATAAGGGATCAACCATGAGCTTGATTGTTCTTATTCTATAGTCATGACGCCGAGTGTGCAGACTTGCACATCGAATCCTACATCCGATACTCTGGGGGTCACCAATGTCTCGCTATCACCGACCTTTGTCTTCCCGGGCGTGAACAACTTGCTAACTTAGATAGCAGGTCCGCGCGCGAATTCTGCTCTCGTGGCACATGCATTAATTTGAAAGAGTGGAAGTGATCGGCCAATGTTCGGACAAAATCTAGATACCGAGCTAGCAAAGGGTCCTTTGCCTAGTATTCTCCTGACACTTGTCCTGTGACCAACAAGGAGTCACTTTTGGCCAAAAGGTTCCTTAGCGAGCAGCATTCCAGCTATAAGGGTCTCGTATTCTACCTGATTGTTGCTGGCTCGAAAGGCGAAATGAAGTGACTGCTCGATTAAGGCTCTCTGCGGATCTTCCAAGATAATTCCTGCTCCGCTTCCTTTCGAGTTCGTCGCTCTGTCGACCGATAATATCCACCCTGCAGTCACTTCCTCTTCCTTCGTCGGTGATGGCGTCAGCTCCGCCAAAAAATCCGATAAGACCTGGGCCTTGATTGGGCCGCGAGACTCAAAAGAAATGTCATACTTGGAGAGCTCAATTGCCCATTTCGCGAGTCGACCGGAGACTTTGGGCTTCTGAAGGATCTGTTTTATGGGCTGATAAGTCATTATCGAGACCGAATGTGCCTGAAAATAGTGGCGCTGCGTGTTGAAAAGATCACAGCAAGCGCAACCTTTTCAATCTTCTGATATCTGACCTCGGCTCCTCGGAGTGTTTTGCTGACGAAATAAATCGGTTTCTGGTCCTCCCCCTGATCCTGCATTAGAGCGGCGCTTATGGCTCGGTCAGTAACAGTTACATATAATTTTAATGGCTTCCCATGGATAGGCTGACACAAAATTGATGGACAGCTCAGATGCTCTTTGAGTTGTTGGAACGCCGCCTCACACTCATCAGGATTCTGCCTTACGTCAAAAAGGTCAGCCATTTTAGGTAACTTGCTTCTGTTGGTTGCGAATCTTTCTATAAATTTCCGGGGAACATAGCGAAGGATGAAATTGAGGAACGAGGCAGGCTACCAAACCACTTCAAAGTCGTGCCCGCCAACGTTCCTACAAACACTTTACATCGCACCGCGTCACTTCCTCCTGAGACCAACATCTATGCATTGAACGCCTTAAGGTGCGCTTCAGGGTCCGAGTTTCCTGTGAAAGGGGGAATCTTTGGGATGATGAAGTTTTGAACGACAATCTCTGCCATGATGGCGGCGGAGAGTGGGTAGCCTTCTTCCGGCATAACGAGCTCAGTCCGCCTGCCTCTTTCCTGCTCATCCCTTGTCTGCATGCGCCTCAGAAGGTCGCCATTCGCACGCTAAAAAGCGTCATGTCCTCGGATCGTCTCATCCATTTGCCTTCTGGTTTCGGCTGCCTCCTGGCGTGCTGCTAGATTGTCAGCGGTAGCCTCTTCCGCGCGTCGATGGGCCTCCTCGGCTCTTTGTCGGATGAGTTCGTTTTCTCGTCTCAACTCTATTATTTGCTGCAAGAGCTCCCTGGTGGTTGGCTCCGGAGGAGCATCTTGTGCATGATTTGCCTGATGATCTGATCCTTGCCCCGGACTCTGGACCATCGTAACTTAGATCGTTTTTGGGGTCGGGGAATCTCTTTTACCTGGACCCCACGGTGGGCGCCAAATGTTCTTGCCGCACTGATTTCGATGTTACCGAGAATAATACAACAAGAGTCACTCCAGAAAAAAGTATTTGCCATTTCCCTTCCTCCGTCTTTCCTTATACTGCCCTGCCCTTGTGTACCAAAAAATGAACCCACTATCCGAGTTGGTTCCGCGTCGTGGGGGATCTCCTAACGTGGTGGTACCCTTCCGAGATTTCTGGGGTCGAGCTGTAATGGTTTGACTACTAAAACGTGCAGGAAATGGGTCGTCTTTATTTGGGCCGATTCACATAGGTCCATTGGTCGGATAGGACTCGGGCGCGTCTGGCCATTACAGTTCTCAAGATATTTTTTTTAATTATTATAGAAATATTAAGATATTTAAAATATTTTTATCTTAATAATATGCTATTTATTACATTTTCTTTCAAGTTGTTAATTGAAGATCAACCATTCTCAACTTGTCGAGAATATCATGCAACTTGCTTTGAGTAAGTTATCTCAGTATAATTGCATAGGGATGTCGACCTTAATTTTAAGGTCATTACTTATGATCTTTATCCAAAGTCCTTCACACACTATTAAGCAACCTCTATTCCAAAAAAATATTTAAATTTTACCAAGTCTTTCATTTCAAATTGGGTTGTCAATTATTTCTTTAAAACCAATTTCTTTGTTTCATCATCTCTTACAACAATTATGTCATCCATATTGACCAATAATAATGTAAGTATACTCGTAACAGAGTGTTTTATGAATAAAGTATGATCTCCTTGTTTTCGTTTATCTCCTATAAAGATAAATGTTCTTAAAGAAATTCTTTTAAGATAATTTTTCTATTTTTTGTTTTAGTTTTCTAAATAATTTAAGACATTTTGAGTGTATTTAAGTTTTTTTACCATAGATATTTAATTACAATTTTTAATTCTTTTAATAAAAATAATTAAAAATGAAAAATAAAAATAAAATCTTAAAAACAAAAGTTGGCTTCAGTTGAGGTACAATTAATTTAAAACTTGTATCTGATTAATTTGTGATTTGAGTTCGACATTTTCTCCATAATATCAGAGTCATTTCAAGGATATTAATTCCTCCAACTTACACCAGTATTCTAAGAAAAAAAATTACTACAATTAGAGGACAAATGTTTATTTGAACACATTTTCATCACATTTCTGCTTATAAGGGACCCATCTCCCCCTCCTTTCTTTCACTTCAAACACTCCAAATATATAGTTCCAAACGTCATCGTTTCAAGCTCTCATCTCCTCACAAACAGTAGATATTAATGTGGTACTCTTTTTTTTGTTATTTTCAAGGTATTTTACAATTTTTTAACACATTTACATAGTGAAACATGAAAAATTTATCAAGATTTAATGAAAAATGTATGATATTTTTTGCCTTACGAATTATGTCCAATCAACCTAAGTTTATCAATAAAAATATTTTGGGCTTTGGAATATATGATAATATCCCAAATGTTTCAAAACATTTCATCATAATTTTTGAAAACTATAATTAACCTAGTTAAATATAGGTGATACATTAATAGAAGCATCTTTGGTAAAAGATAATCTGTCTTTAACCATTTTTTTCGAAAAACTAATTAAGAAATTTGAATATCATTCACCAATGAGCACACCTAGTTGATCACGTAAGGTTTTGAAACTTGTTGTGACATTATTGCCAAGCAACTCTAAATCTTTAATGGTTTGCACTTGAATTCAGTGATTTACTGAGTCTGTTCCTATTGCATATTGGTGAATTTTATTTTTAATATTTCTTGGAAAAGATTTTCCATGTGTGCTTTTATAGAATATTGACTATTGAAGGATCCATTTCAATGTTTCAAAAAATTAGTCGTTTAGCTTTTAGTAAACACCCTAAACTAAGTCATTTGAGATCAAATTTCACCTCGAAATAGAGTTGTTTGGATGACATGTGGAAATAATAGATTCTCCTTTTTTTTCAAGTCAGAGAACTTCATGAAGATGAGTTCTAATGAACTATCAAATTCGAAACTTAATAAGAACTTAAAGTGATAATAACAGTAAGTGAATAAATGAAATTTGAGTGTATTTGTGAACTTTTGAGCTTTCAATAATAAAAATTAGATAAAAAAATTATTTAATTTATTAAATAATACTCCCTTTCATCCTTAGTACAAGATAATTCTAAAAACTAGTATATGATCTTTTATACAAGTACTTTATATTTCCAATGAAACATTTATTTATTTATTTTTAACTTATTGACCCTTCCCAAATATTTTTGGTATTTGAAGAGATATAGGCTCAAATATAATTTCAGGTATTTCAATGAAATGTTATCACACTATTGTGTCACATTTTCTCATTAAATATAGGGTTGGTCGTTTAAGCTTCACATATTTTGAACGTCGCACAATGAAAACTAATGTTTTTAATTCATACATAAAAATTAAATGCTTATTATTGTTATAGTAAAAAGGGTTTATAGTCCAATCACCTAAAGTATTCTACCTTTTCCCTAAGTCTCATAATCTCTTTATTCTCATCTTAGTTTTTATTGTACAAAAACTCCTCATTAATTCCGACCTTCTAAATTCCCCTCAGTTTTCATTGTCCAAAATATTCTCCATTAACTCTATCATGTCGTAAATGTAATTATGCGACTCTTCTCCTTCTCTTAAAAGTATATTAAATTAATCAACGTTAAACTCTTATTAATTAGATCGCTATTCAACCTAATAACCCCATGGAATATTAGCTTAACTAACTTCTTTTTATTACATAATTCAATGAAGGCTTCAAGATGTTTTTAATCTCTTACTTATTGATAAAATTGAAATTAGTTACACTTCAAAATTTAGTCTAATTTAATTCT
>Ga0209389_1003992_pt1 | contig 12122 bp, 8 predicted proteins | sample CowpearedBW_FD_187526 | JGI IMG/M metagenome (GOLD analysis project Ga0209389, IMG submission 187526) | Root nodule microbial communities of legume samples collected from California, USA - Cow pea red BW (SPAdes) (version 2) | ecosystem: Host-associated > Plants > Roots > Nodule | place: USA... | reverse complement strand
GAATTTATTCCATAGCGGTACGAAGAGCATTAAAATCTGGTATAATTAATTTATTAATTTATTTATTATTAGTGTGAAACTAAGGTGACATATGTATGAGTGTGTATATGTGTCTGTAGTTGGAGTTTGGATGAAGTAGGTGATGGCGTAGCATGGGAAAGTGGGTCAAGAAAGGATTTTGGACGGTGGATGTGATGCCACGTGGAGAGTGGTTTCCCTGATCGTGGATGAATCTGAGAGATACAGCTATTTGAGGAGGTGATGCTGATGCGTAGCCGACCCAACCTTGTGCCACTTCCAACGAGACGCAAACAAGATCCAAAGTAGCGTAAGCACAGACACTTCACCTCATTCGCATCCAACGCCTTTCATTCACCTTCGCCACCTATTTCAATCTCAACCCTCCATTCCCACCCCCAATTCTTTATTCACCCTTTGTCTCTATAGTCTTAGCTTCTTCTGTCTTGTTGAATTCTTAGTTTCACTCTTTCTCTCTCTCTCTCTCTCATTTCTCCATTTTCTCCGTTCTACTTTTCACAGCTCAATGCCTTCCTCACTCCACCATTGAACCACATTACATCATTCTTCATCAATTTCTGCCATGGTATGTGCATGTATTTATCTTACACAACATACACACCACTCCAATTATACAACTAAATCATTCTTTTCTGTGTTTGTTGATTTTTTTGTTTTGTTTTTGCTATCGATTTTTTTAGCAGGACGCGACAATGGTGGTGCCTCCATGGTTTGAGCCACTCCTAACCACATCGTTTTTCAATGTGTGTCGCGTTCATGGAGACGCTGCGAGAAGCGAATGTAACATGTTTTGTTTGGATTGTAACGAGGATGCGTTTTGCTTCTATTGCCGATCCTCGCGACACAAAGATCACCGAGTGATTCAGGTGGAATCGCATTGCATAATTACGTTTACTTAATTTCTCATTGCTGCCATTTGCGTTTTCTGTCAGAGTCAAACCTGTGTGTTTCGTGATTGTGCCGATTGTGCTGATTGTGTGTTACCGTTGTTGTTGATTGTTGATTATTATCAGATAAGGCGATCTTCGTATCACGATGTGGTGAGGGTGTCGGAAATTCAGAAGGTGTTGGACATCAGTGGAGTGCAAACGTATGTGATTAACAGTGCGAGAGTTTTATTTCTGAACGAGAGGCCTCAACCGAAGTCAGGGAAAGGCGTTGCTCACATTTGTGAGATTTGTGGAAGAAGCCTCTTGGACCCATTTCGGTTCTGTTCTTTGGGGTGTAAGGTGAGACATTATCTTGATTAATTATTATTATTAATATTAATATTGATATTATTTTAGTTTAATTTCACTCTCACACAACCATACACCATTGTTCATATCATATCATTATCAAAATGAGCATAATTCACATCTCAATTTACCTTTGTCATATGGGGATAACACCCACCACCCGTACATCGTCACCTACATTTGAAAGCCCATCAACATCATAATTATATTTCCACCGCCATTAATCATCATGTGTGAATGAATGTGCGTATAGCTATCTATTTATCTAATCTTCTTCCATTGACATTTTGGTATACATTTATAATAACAATCTTAGAGGTATATTTATATTGGTAGCGAACATGGCATAATGAATTAAAATAATTAATGCCAAGTATTGTTTGAAATATATAGCTTGTGGGAATAAAGAGAAATGGGGATTTGGATTCTAAAAACGAGACACCAACAATGGAGGGCATGTCAAGGAGATTGGTTTCTTCAAGGCATCACCAAGAAGAAGAATTGCGTGAAGGCTCACAACAAGACATGTACCCGGCCACGCCTTCTCCACCTGCTTCAAACGCAAGGCGAAGAAAAGGCATTCCTCATAGGGCACCTTTTGCCTCCTAATTAATCAATAATTTATTATTTTCTTTTTACCCTCAAACTTGGTGCTACATGCATATATACTCCACATATATTCAACCATTTTTTTTTTCTTTCAAACAATTAACCCCTCTTTGGGGGGAATCTGGCTGGTATAATTTATTTTTTTCAGTAAAGAGAAAAAGAAATGGTAGGCTTTGGTGGAGGGTGTCACAACTTGTCCAATGTCCATGAAGTGGGAAAGCAAAAGAAAGGAAAGGGTATATAGGAAAGTTCCTTCTTTTGAGGTTTGGGTCCCAAAACAACAAATTATCCCTTGTGAAGAACCAATAATGCATATTTGTTTAATATTTAATAGTTGCCAGTGTACATGTCATTAAGAAATTGAAAAGCAGCACTTTGTGGACTCCGTTTCATAGTTTTCCATGGTCCACCATCCACATGGGCGTTTACATCAAGTTAACTACACCGTTTACATTATAATAATAACAATAATAATAATGTCTAGGTAGGAACTTTTTTTCTCAAAGTTAATTTTAAATTTTTAAATTACCCTTTTTAGTTATATATATTTTTCATAATGAAAAAGGGTGTGACTTGACTGTGATACTATTTACTCACCAGAATTTGTACTTGTACATTCATTGATGTTTGCATGTAATGTTTTAGAGCCAAACACAAATCGGCACTTTCTACCCCTTCTGCTCTTATTCTTGTAATTTTGTAGTTTATGTGTCTTTCTCTCTATCCTATCCACTTCATGGATTTGTGAACAGGAAAATTATGAAAATGGAAATGGTAACAAATATGAATCAATTATTGTGTTTTATAATTAGGTAGTGTCGTTTTCGCTGTTACATAATTAAATCCATGAGCCAAGGCAATTAGGTAGAGCAGATATGAATTGATCCCTACTCAAAGTTTTCAATTCTGAAAACGCGTGTCACCCAAATATAACTACACTACATACGTTAATTAAGATATTCTTTTTGAGTTTTTAATAACATGAACATCCTCATTCAATACGGATTTAGTTGTTACACTATTATTTAACTTTAACCATTATTCAATCTTCCTCTCTAAAAAACCTTTAATTGTAATATTTTTTATAACAATCAATAAAAAAATGAGTTTAAATACATTTTTTATTACAAAATTAACTTGTAAACTGATAATTATATTTATTTATATCTTATAAATTAACTTTATTTTCAATCTATTTTTAAAGTGAGGATTACATTTTAAATTTCATTAGTGTAAACAAATAATAAAATGGACTTTCTCATTTTTCATTTTTCATAATACATTGTTCAAACGTGCATATATATCTTTTTTATCAAACTATTAATTTGTTTGAAAAATTCCTCATTCATTTTCAATGCTATAGTTTCCTAATTATAAGTACACCTATCACTTTAGGATATTAAATCTGAAGTTACAATTGCTTAGTCTTTTCACACTTAATCATCACAGCAATTCGCTTCAAATTAACTTGTTTCATCTTCTTTTCTGGAACATTCACTTGCAATTCATGTACTCAGAAAATGACCACAATGCAATTAACATGTACACAAAATTGACAAGTAAAGAATGATCATTGGACACTATGAAAAATAAAGTAAAATAAAATAAAATAATGTGAGACATCCAAATTATCGAGAGACATTTAGGTGTTTTATTTTATCACAATGTCTCGGAAAGAGTAACATAAAATGGGGAATTTTCTAAGTATGTTATTGATTTGTTGATATCCAAGACTAGTCCTTATAATATTTAGCTGTCATTGCTTCATTGAACCCTTTTCATAGCAATTTTAATTTCCCTTTTTCATCAAGTGTGGTTGATTCTAATTAATGTGTACGTGTGTATTTAGAGATGGAACTAAAAAGGGGACGAATCTTATATCAATAATTTAGGAATTTATAATGATATTTTTTATATTAAACATAATTTTAATGTCTAATTTATACGTAAAGTAATTAGAGTTTATTCTCTTCACACATTATTATAAGGTAGTGTGAGTGAACTTTTCTTTCTCCTATACATGTTGTATCACTCTCCTTGCACATGAATAAAGATATGAAAAAATTATACACTTCTAGTAATTAAGAAATGTATAATTTTATTTTAGACTTCTTCTTTTGTATTTGTGTGTTTCGTTTTCATCTGATACTTTATATCCTAGTAAAATTCTTTAACATTTTGTGCATACTTGTGTTTTACTTTTGTAGGTGTAGGCCGGTAACATCCCGACCCAACCAGATGCGTAGATGGTCGGGATCATCCCTGCCCAGACAGGGTTGGCCACATCTCGGCTCGATGGAGGGTGTTCGCTTTGCAATCCCAACAAAACATAAAGCACCATAGGGGCATGGGCAAGGTAAGAAGGCCGGGTATATCTCGACCCATTTGGCCGTGTATATCCTGGCCCAATAATGTTATGGATGGAAAATGAGACTGTTTTTTTGTAGAGGTGCAGAGGAGTAACGCGTAATCTCATTAAATAAGGAAAAAGTTGATCCTTGACAAGATATAGAGAACAAATCTCAGTCAAAAAAGAAAGAGCTGATCCTTGACAAGGTACAGACGAACAATCTTAGTCAAAAAGGAAAGAGTTGATCCTTGACGAGGTACAAACGAACAATCTCAGTAAATAAGGAAAGACCAACGTATACAATCTTAGTCAGAAAGGAAAGAGTTGATCCTCGAATACGAACGACCCGCAAATAATAATAATAGGTTTGCTAAGAGATTAATATAAATTAGGGTCTAATGACTACACAAAGGTATGTTTTTCTCACTTTGCTACATACGCCTCATATCGAATCACTACTTGACTTGAGCGTCAGAGTGCCTACAGGTACCCCACCCTCGGAGTTCACGCAATGAGCAGATCCAGGGAGAGTCCAGAGAGGAGCGGAGGGAGGATCGACACAGAGGATTCTTGAGATCGTCTGGTTCCATACTAAAAACAGTGCCGATTAGGTACAACTTTCTTTGTTATCCACCTTGTGAAAAAAATCAGTATGGTATCAAAGCGGGTATAGCCTGCTTTACTTCCGCTGTAATCTTTTTCTTTCTTTATCTTCTCGGTTCAATCTTTATCTCATTAGTTCATTCTTTCTTTTCTTCTTGTGTCTTTTTCACTTGTTCTTTGAAAAGGTTTCAAGTTTTATGGCATCAACGAGTACCAATCAAAACGCGATGGACATGTATCAAAACCTAAGAAGTCCTTATTATCTACATCTAGGAGAGAATCCTAGAATCTTATCAATCAACAACTAGATTGCACAAACTATCATCCCTAGAGCATGACATGCGACGTGTGTTGCTTTCAAAGAATAACATGAAGTTTATCGACGAATGTTTGTTTATTCCTCAAGATGATTCTGGGTTACAAGAAGTTTGGAAAAGATGCAACATGATGTTCATCTCTTGGATCACCATAACTCTTAATTAATAGATTGCACAAAGTATTATTTACATTGAAGATGCTAGGACCCTTTAGGAAAACATGAAAGAAATGTTCTCCAAGGGAGATCGTTTTAGAATTTCGGACCTCCTACAACATATACATTCCATATGACAAGGAGAAAGAAGTGTTAAAGCATTTTTTACAAATTTGAAAGTTTTGTGGGAGGAACTAGAATCTTTAAGACCTTTTCCAAATTGCACATGTAAAATAAAGTGCAATTATTCTTTGATCAAGAACGTTGTCAAACATAAAGAAGTCAAGACGCAAATATTGCTAATGGAACCTTTGCCAAGCATTAACAAGGTCTTCTTGATTGTCATACAACAAGAAAGACAACTTACAAATAACATTTTCACTAAAAATATTTCAATCATAAATTTATCTAGAAACCAAGGAAATTGGAAGCAAAAGACTCAAGGACATGGAAGATGTCATGCATAGAATAATTGGAAACAATGCACCAACTACTACAAATTATACCACACTGTAGAGGAATGCTACTTAAAGCATAGTTTTCCTACTTGGTATAAGCATAAGGGTGATTGTGATTATTAAGGAAAAGTGAACAATATGATTAATGATGGGAAGATTGACATGAATGATGCAAATACTGATAGTACAGACAAAACCAATCAACAAAATTCAAATGCTAAGTTAAATTAGTTTACTCAAGAACAAACATAGTAAGACATTGGACATAAGGGGAACAATTTTAGTGGCAAGTTTAAGACTAAAAATCTTGCTAAAGGTAAGCATGGTAATATTTCTTTGATAATAGATACAAAAGCTATTGATCATATATCACATTTTATAAACTTTCATAGAATAACACCTATTCGGGTCAAACTTCCTAATGGATCATATGTTACAAAAAAAATGAGGGAATTGTGAAGTTTTTTGATAACTTTTCCTTAAAATATGTCTTATACATACTTGAATTCATGTTTAATCTCTTATTTGTACAATGTATCACTAATTCCTATATTTGTAAACTAACCTTTACTTCTAAGGATGGTTAGATACAAGATGTGAAATCTTGGAAGATGATTAGACAGACTGACCTACAAAATGGATTATATGTCTTGAAGGTTGCATAAGTAGAACACTTTCTAATGTCTTCCTCCTTAAGCTAGGAAGCTCTAAGCAAGAAGATGAGTCCAAGGATGGTTGATGCTCTCGATTTTAGTGACTTAGGTGAAGGAAATGTGGTATTTGGGTGCTCTCTAGAGAGGTTGGGAAACTCTAGAGGAAGGTGGCTAGAGGATACCACATGGGATGCTCTAGTCTTGACTTTGGAGAAAAATAAGTTGGCTTAATAATTTGGCAACATTTCATTACTAATATCAAAGTAGTTTTTACAAGGGGGAGACACCTCTATTTATTAGCCAAGTAACCTTAGAGGTGTCTCCAAATTTGGAAAAGCAAAACCCTAATTACACTAACTTGGAGGCCTAGGAAAAGTTATCTCCATTAGGAGGATGACATGTGGCCATTATTATGGGAAAATCCTCTCCATGGTTAGAAGGACACATGGCCACGACTAAGGAGAAATCTTCTCCATTAGGAGGAGGACACATGGTCATTACCTCCCAAGATGGGACACCTCTCAAGCTTGGAGAACAAGGCTCTATAGGCGCATGCTGACTCTAAAGTCAACCATAATATGCGCCCCTTTTGGGTCAACCATGGGTGTTGACCTATGTTGACCCATGTTGACCAGAACCCTACACTACTTGGCTTATGATATAAGACCCAAAATAAACCTACTCTACTAAAAGTGCCCCAAAGTGGCACAAGAGAATAAGATCTTGGGCACACCTTCCACAAATGACTTTAACTCTTCTTGAATGTGTTTGGTCATGCTTCTTGTGATTGGTCCCATGGCTAGGAGCTTGCCATCACTTTGTTAATGCTTTGGATGCAAATCAAGGAATGAGTAGATAAAGCGATGACAAAAATCTCTAACACCTCAAACTTGGCCACCCTTCTGATAAGATTTTGAAACATATTAGTCATAACTTTAGATATGTTCAATTTCAAGAAAAATGTGTTTGTGATGTGTATCACTTTGCTAAACAACATAATCTTCCTTTCAATCATAGCTATACTCGTGTTGAACAAAGTTTTGATCTCATTCATATAGACATAAAGGGACCGAATGTGGACATGACCATGAGCAAGGGTAAGGATCCACTTAAAGGACTTAGAGGACCTATAAAAAAGGCTAGATAAAGGAAAGCAAAACAAGCTTTTCAACAAGTGTTCTCCACAATATTAGAATACAAGCCCGAGTTTCAAGGAGAAAAGACCAATGTGGTGAATTGTATCATGGCCCAAATGGAGGAGGACTAACGCGCCACATCGCTTCATTTTTTTAAGTGATTAGTTTGTTTAAATAATGACTCAATCCTTTGTAAAATTGGCTTACCAAATTATGTTATGGGCTAATCAATTAATGAGCTTTAGTTTGGTTTTATATCAAGTTGTAATAAGGGCCCAATTGAAAACTTAGTCATCAGCCTTTGGGAGACCAAGATGAATAGTTGAATGCTTTTGGATGACTTTTGGTTTTTATAATTTCAATTACAATCAACCATTAAGCATTGAGATTGTTATTAACTTAAGTAGGATGTAATTTCAATTAATGGATCTTTGTAATTATGATGGCTATGTTTCTATATAAGTTGAACCATTTATATCAATGAGATAAGTTGAGTTGTATTCTGAAATATTAGAGTTTAACTATTTTATCTTAGTGAGTTTCTAAAATATTGTCCAACTTAGAGTTTTAGCCACTTTCCAATCCACCTTCTCACTAATTTTCTAAATTTTCTACATGGTTCTAACCTTAAAGATCCTAAGTTAGCCCTTGTGCAAATGGAGTTTACATTATGACCTTTTAACATTGCTTTTATTTAAGGTTATAAATATTTCCTAACTGTTATTGATGATTTTAGTAGGTATACTTTGATATTTCTAACGAAATCAAAAAGTTGAGACTAGGGTTGCTCTGAGTAGATTCATTAACCTTTTTCATAATCAATTCAATTGCAAAATTAAGGTAATATGACCGGATAATGGATATGAATTTTCTTGGGATAGTTTATATGATAGTCAATGTATTATCCACCAAACTAGTTGTGTAGAAACCCCTCAAAAAATTTTGTAGTGTAAGGAAATACCAACACATTTTGAATGTTGCACGCAACTTAATGTTTCAATGTAAAATACCTCTTATTTTCCGGTCCTATGCTATTACCCATGTTGTTTATCTTATTAATAGAACACCTCTAAGATTTTGAGAAAGAAAAAAAAACTCCTTATGAGATTGTTCATAATCAGTTGCCTAGTTTAGATTATATGAGAGTGTTTGAATGTTTGAGCTTTGTTTCTAGTTTAGAAAGAGATAAAACTAAATTTGATGATAGAGGTAGAAAATATATATATTTTTTTCTGGGTGATAAATTTGTTATAAAGGATATGTGGTCCTATATATCACTAGTAAGGAAGTTCACATTTTAAGGAATGTCAATTTTTATGAATATGTTTTTCCCTATGAAAAGAACTCCAATTGTAACATCAAACTTGTTGAAGAAAATGATGTTTTTGATTCCTCTTTTGAACTTACTTTTCCAAATGAAGTTAACAATATAAGTGATGAACAAGATACACACACCTATGATGAAGCTATTAAATCCTTTGCATGGTGTGAAGTTATGAAGAAGAAACTACACACTTTAGATCAAAAGCAAACCTGGTGTATAACTAATTTACCGAAAAAGAAGAAACCCATCAGATGTAAGTGGGTGTAAAAGATTAAATATAATTATGGATAGATAGAACGATACAAGGCGAGACTTGTTGCAAAAGGATACACACAACAAGGAGTTGACTACTTAGACACCTTTTCCCTATAGCCAAGCTCACCACTGTAAGGCTTTTCCTTACCATTGCTGCCACACAAAGCTGACACTTGAAACAACTTGATGTTAACAATGTGTTCCTCCATGGTAAGCTAAATGATGACATTTATATGCTACCTCCACCAAGAATGAATGATTTAAAACATGGTTAGGTATGAAAATTGCTAAAATCTTTATATGTCTTAAAACAAGCCATCATACAATGGTATACAAAGTTGTCCAATTTTCTAAAAAATATTGGTTTTGTTCAGTATGTTTTTTACCATTCTTTATTCACAAAACACACTACAACATTCCTTGTTTAAGTAGATGACATAATTCTAGCTAGCAATTCCATCTCCGAAATCATAATAGTGACCGATCTTTTGGATAAAGCTTTTAAGGTTATGGATTTACGAGTTCTAAAGTGCTTCCTTAAGCAAGAGGTTGCTCAAACCAATAAACGAATGCCTCTTCTACAAAGAAAGTATGTGTTGGACGTTCTTTAAGGCTTTTGCATTATTTATAGTTGTATCATCCAACAAGAATTGGATTATACATTTGTGTCACAACCGGAATCGCGACGGGACGACGAACCGAAAAAAAAACGGGTTTTAAAAAAGATTTGGGAGTCGCCACCATAGTTATTCTGGAAAACTATGGAAAACCATAAAAAACGAGACAAGTCTGCGAAAAACCAGATTTTGGATTCGGGAGTCGGTTACGCGTAGGGAAGGTGTTAGCACCCTACAGTGCCCGCCCAAGGGTGGTACCTTTAATTAAAAATGCGAAGTTGATGTGGTTTTCAAAATATTAATTTTCCCCAAAAATAATAAGGCAAAAATGCTAAAGGAAACAAAATATTTTTTTTAATTTCTTGGGCCCGACAAGGATTGACCTTGGTCCTACGTATTCTCATTTAAAGTGAGAAATCAGGGTTACGTAGTTCTTAAAAGATATTTGGAAAACAATTTGAGAAAATGATTTGATTTTTTTTGGAAGTGAACCTGACAAGGACTGGCCTTGCTCCTACTTATCTCACAGTGGAGAATCAAGGATCACGTAGTTCTTAAAAGATATTTGTTGGAAAATGTTGATATTTTTGTATTTTTGAAATTTTATATTTTTTGGTATTTTTGAATTAATTGAAAATATGTGTCACACGACGCGAGCGGTCGGACAGACACTAAAAGAAAAAGAAAATTATTTTTGGTATTTTTGAAAATAAGTGTCACGCGGTGCGAGCGACCGGACAGACACCATAAAGTGAAAGAGAATATTTTAGTTTTTTAGATTTTTATTTTTTTCCATTTTTTTGCAATTTTTGATAATTTTCAAATATTTGTTTTTTTTAGAAATAAAAAAAATAAAAAAAAACGAAAATAAATAATAATAATGAAAAAGTAAATAAATAAAAAGAAACAAATTAATTAAGAAGGATGAAAGTGGAAAACAAAACATGAGAGTACATGAGTAATTAGTGAAAGGTACATGAAGTAAATGAGGTGTCTTTATTAAAAGTGGGGATACAAATGAAACAAGTATAAAATAGGAATAATACACAAATGAGTGGTGGAGTTAGTGAACTTGGGTGCAAGAAATAGTTACTAGAAGTGTGTGTAGTGAAATATAGATTGCAATCAGTAACAACAAAGGGTCAAAAACAGGCCCAAAACAAACAAGGGATCTGGGAGTGTGCAGAGATTAAAAATGGGGGTGCGACAGAGAGAAATACACAACAAAAACAAAACAAATGAGTGGAGGTGCACAAATTAAAAAAGGGGTTCACGAAGAGTTCCTAAAGCAAAGGGGGTGTGAGAAAAAGGGATGGAGGTGCGGCAAGCTGAAGTGGACTGATTCAATTTTCCTAAGACACATTAAAACCTAATTAACCTAATGTTTTCTAAATCCAGATTATGAGTCGTGTTTGGATGATTGTTACGTGGAGATGATGTTGCATCATAGTAGGAAGTAATGGCTGGTTTTGGTTTACTTTTCAAACGCTGGTTTCAAATAAAGCTAGGTCGTGGTGTTTGGTGATAGTTAAAATGAAGGAGCAGATAGTCTTTTTAAACTTTTCGGCACAATCAAAGTGAGCAGGTAGGTAACAATTATTCATTCTATATGCATTAAAGCTTCCGCCTAAAACAAAATTTTGTTGTCTTATTCAAACCAAATAAATTGTGAGTTGTTGTTATATAGTGTTGTTATGGCGCTTATCTTAGAAAAATATTTATATCTTTTGTATTTATTTTTAAGATAGCAAGGAAAAGTCCATCTAAACTCACCAAACATATTTCATTATGTACTTCCCTTTCAGTTAAAATTTATTATTATTATTATTATTATATAAAAGTATGATAAATTATATATACAATTAGCAAATTATTTATTTATTTCTCTAGATAAATAATTAATTATTCAAATATATAAGGTTGAGGACATGAAATTTTTTTAATTAAAATTAAAACTTCACATGATATATTTGAATAAAAGAACTTCATTACCTTACGCTACTGTAATATTTCTCATTTCAATTTCAATAGTGTTTACACATATTGGTATCAGATTGTGCGTGCTTGATCTTGATGCAGAACTAAAAACAATATGGGAATGTATTTTTAGAATCGATACTAACGAAGAATGCGAAGATATGCACGCATAGCTTATGTGATAAACCAATGTATTAACTTCTGGTAGAGATGGCAAATAAATCCGTTCCCGTGGGTATTGCCCGAATCCGTTCCCGTTTTGATGGAGAATCCCGCATTGACTGGGTATGGGTATGGGTATGGGATGTACGTATCCCGCCATAATACCCGTCCCCGCCATATCTCCATCTCCATTTAAATTATTAAAATATTCATAATTAATTAAGTAACT
>Ga0209389_1003989_pt1 | contig 12124 bp, 7 predicted proteins | sample CowpearedBW_FD_187526 | JGI IMG/M metagenome (GOLD analysis project Ga0209389, IMG submission 187526) | Root nodule microbial communities of legume samples collected from California, USA - Cow pea red BW (SPAdes) (version 2) | ecosystem: Host-associated > Plants > Roots > Nodule | place: USA... | reverse complement strand
AAAATAATAAGAATAATATTAAGTTTGTTGTGTTTAGAAGAAAAACTCTAAACATCTCGTCAAGCCAAAAATAAAAATCATGACTTCTCCTCTCCAAGACTTTCCCTGTGTTCATATATACACCCACAATAAATTAAATAATTAAAACATCACATTAATGGCATACACAAGACTTGAACCCAAGTCCCCCTCAAACGCACCAAGCATGTCTAACCACTTAAGCTACCATTGCTCCTTTGTCATAATTCTCCGCATTAATTACTTTATAGATTCCTTCCCTCACATTTATTAAATAAATATTTATTTATTTACTTAATTTTCCCGGATCTTACATCCATCTCTATGGCTGCTATTCTCAAGATTGCAAAGCACCAAATTTACCTAATTTTTCTCTCTTTGGACCCTTTCATCTTCAACCAATAGTGCAAGTGTGAGTCAATGTAGTTAAAATCGAGATTATGGTTAGGATAGTGAGGGGTTTATAGAATCGCAAGTTGTAAAATCGTAACGCGAATCATAGATTTTACTTTCTACAACAAAAATGACAAATCATTAAAATAATTCAATTCATTAGTCAATACATCATCAAACTTAAGCTTACAAAATAATTCAATTTGGTTCTTTCGGTTAGTATTGTATCAACGATGTTAACTCATGTGTCATATGTCAGTTCATGTTTTTTTTTTAATTTTTAATTTTAACTTTTTTCTAATTTATAAAAAAAAATTGTCATCTTTATTGAATGTCTTGCCACGTGATAGAAAGTGTGTAATTTGGTAGTGATAATTTTTTTTTCAATGGAGCAATTTCGTTGACTAAATTTAATTTTTATATAAATGTTATACTCATATTTTTTTTATTAAAATTGATATTTTTGTTAAACATTTTTAACAAGTTTAAATTTATTTAAATATATGTTTTATATTGAACTTTATTTTTTTTAAATTTTAAATATATTTGTGTTGATACTTTGTGACATCATACTTCATTATTGTTTTTCTATTTAAATTTATATTTTAAATAATTGTATATAAATTTATGAAACTATAAAAATATTTGAAATATAAATTTATAAATGGATATAATCTTAAAATTCATTTTCATCTTTTGCTATTAATAAAGGAACACTTATTTGAAATATAAATGCATCCACTTGTTGATTAACTATCATGTGCTCACCATCATTAAGCCATTGGAGTTTGTAAGGTTGTGGGTGGGGCAATATAGTTAAAACTAACTTTTCAACCAACCTAGTGCTACAACAATTGTAACATGAGCCACTATTTACAATGAGAGAACATGAGTTTTCTAAAACTTTACATCTTGTGTGAAAGATGTTCTCTCTTTGGTTTAGTTCTTAGGGACTAGGTTGATTGTGGAGAGTTCTTCTTATCATAAGAATATACCTATTGCAAGGGTAGGCATCCTCACTTTTGTTCTTACATTCAACCCCACTTTCACTAGAGCTCTTTTCATGTTGACTACTATACACATCAACACCCTTTAAGATCATGGTTCTTTTGGTGGGGCAATGTGATGCAACATGACCTCTAGCAAGACACTTGAAATACTTAATGTCTCTAGTATGAGTGTGTGATGATGTTGCATCCCTTGGTCTTTCTTTTGCCTTTTCCCTCCCCAGGTTTTATTAGCTAGTTCTTCTTCTACCAGTTGCTTACCCCCATTATCTAGTCTTTCTTAAAACTAGAGTTAAAGTGGAGAATTTCAAACCTTTTCTCAAAAGTTGTTGCTCTACCTTGATGTAAATTTGTACTAAATCATTTAAGTCTTGGTAGGGCAACAATTTTACTCCATCTCTAATATCCAGGTTGAGACAACTAAGAAACCTAAAGATAATTGTCTCTTCTTCCTCTCTAATTCCCGCCCTCATCATATAGAGTTCCATATTTTGCTTATACTCTTCCACACTCATGTTTATATGTTGAAGCCTTTGAAGTTTGTCGATAAGCTCTCTATAGTAGTAGGAAGGTATACGCATTCTTCTTATGACACTTTTCAAGTCATTCCAATATTGGACTTCAGGAAAATTGAAGAGTCTCCTTTCTCTAACTAGGGAAGTCCACCGATACATAGCATTCCCTTGGAAGCTTATAGTGGCTAGGGCAACTTTCCTATCTTTTATGATTTGATGATACTCAAAAAGTTTTTCTACTTTAATTTCCCAATTTAGGTATGCCAAAGCATTTTGTTTCCCATGGGAATGAAGAAGGTCAACCCTAATATCTCTTGGTGCATTCTTTCTTTCACGCTCCCTTCTATGCACTCTAGGTGTTGGAGATTGGCAATTCTACTATCGTCCTTAAATTGTATGATTTGTGTGGGAGTTTTGGAGCTTTTCTTGGACCTCCTACTTTGTCTTATCTCTTCTTGCAATTTTTCTTGTTTTTCATTAAGAATTCTAAACTTTTCTTCTAAGGTAGCAAGATATTGTTCTCTCTCAGCTCTTTCTTTTTCTTTCAAAAGGGTTTCTTGCTTTTGCCAAACCTTTCGTGATTTTAGTTCCTTAGCCAAATGTTTTAAACTTGGTTGGGCCTCTTCACTAGAATCACTACCAATTTTGTAAGAAAGTGCCTTAGACATTCTTAAGGTTTTTGAAATATGCAATGCACAAACAAACTTGTATTTCAAAATTAAATTCCTTAAGATATTTAAAAAGGCTAGAGGATCTCAACTAAAAGTGTAAGGTTGTAAGGCACTTTGAACCTTGAAGCCCTTACCAACTAAAAGTGTTTGTAATATCATAAAAGAGGTTCTAGTTTCGAGATGAGATTGAGCATCAAAAACTCCTCCAAGGCACCTAACTAGGCCAAGAACTACAAGTCCAAAACAATACAATTTTACAACTCAAAAATTACAAACAAATGATGCTTGTTTCTCTCCAAGGTGTTTCACTCCTTCTTTTCTTGTCTCTTCCTTAAGGCTTCAAGATCCAATTAGGCCTCCACTTCTCCCCAAGATGCTTCCACAAGGGTTGGCAGCCTTTATGGCATTAAATGCTAACCTTCATGATGTGGAAAAGTACTAGCTCAAGTGGTTGAGAGTACTTAATTGTGTGAGAGGACTAGGGTTCAAGTTCTATGTATGCCATGTTGTGTTATTTAAACTTATTATTTTCTTCTTATGATATGTTAGGCGTGTTAAGAGAGTATGAATTTTAGATTTATAAATATTATCATGAAAGATGACTTGGTTGAGTTGGTTATGCACTTGAATTGTAATTGTGTGGTAATGAGTTCAAACCTTGGCTTGAACAAAATAACTTTCTATTTGTTAAAACCTACTTTGGCATGGATGTGAAGAGACACAGAAACTCTAGGAGGCCTGGGGAGAATTCTGGATGTGTGGCTGTCTTGGAAGGCTCATTGCAGTGGCTTGGAGCTAGTTTAAGGGGTTCACAGTGCCAACATCAAGAAGGGAGTTTAGCTTTTGTCTTGAGCAAGTAATATCCAAGTTAGGGGAGTTCGACTATGTGTTTTTAATATGAATTAGATGATTGTGTGATATGCTTGGTGATCATGATGCAATGCCTGTTATTTTCGCATGAGTTTTTTTCATATTTATGGAAATACCTAGAAACCTCCTAGCGGCGTCGAATGGACCGCCAGGCGACACATGTCACAGAACCCATTTCTGGGTGTTTCACTATGAACCGCCTGGCGGCAGTGCGTAACCCGCCAGGCGACGCGAACTGGCTTGGCCAATTGTCCCTGTTTTGATTGTGTTCTGAGAATTTTGCTACTTGAATTGGGTACTTGCTTAAAATCACAAGATCGTTTATATGCTTATGTGTTTATGGGACGAAGATTAGATGTATTCGTGATGTGTTTATGATTTCGTGAATGAATTTGGGGATGTAGGGTTCATGTTAGGGTTGGTGATGAATAAGCATTGAATTGGTAATTTATGTATGTGTTGTGTTATAGAAATAAGGTTCATAGGAATACAATATGATCTCTGTATGATGTGTGCACTGGAAATTATGTTAGTATGATGGTGGGTACTATGATTGGGTTTGATTGGGATCACGATGAGTGCAGGGAAAATCTGGCAGAACTTAGATTGTCACGTACCGCCTGGCGGTACTTAGACTAGCGCTAGGTGACACCGCAAAATAGGGATATATTTGATGAATGGGTGGAAGGATTCACGTAATAGACGTTGTTTAATAATTTTAAGTGAAACTGAATTTGTATGCAGAAGGAGGGAAAGGTAAACACATGTGTATGTGGAAAAAGATATGTATACCCTTGCCATGAGCATAAAAGTGGTTGGGAAATAATAATTCGAATGTTTTCAATACGTAATTTATGCCAACCTGAGTTGCAATACAGCTATTTTATATTTCAATTGATGTGTTGTAATTTCCAACTATTTGAGTAAGGACATGCCTTGAATTGAGGAAGTATGCTAAATGAAGTGTGTGAGAGTGCAATTTAGTTGTATGATTATGGATGGATGAATGAGTTGATTTGATGTAAGGCAGTCTAGAGTGCATGCTTATTGATAATTGGCAGGTGTGATGTTGCTTTCGTTATTAAAATCTATGTGCTATATTGATAGTGTTGTGGCCGGTTGAAATTATTAAAGAGAGAGAACATACTAATACTTGCTTTGGGGATGTGATAAAATGCGTGCATTTCAATTTAGTTTTGGTGTTATGACTGGATAATTGTAATTGTACTATAATTGACATATGGAATGATTTGGGGTCTATTCAGACCTACGAGAAAGCATAAAAACCAGTAGCATCACGCTACTGGTATGGCGCCTGGCGGCATGGAGCGAGCCGTCAGGCGATAGGGTCCCAAAATAGTGGCAGTGGTCACTGTCTACGCGAGGCGCCTAGCGGTAGGGTTGGGTCCGCCAGGCGTGACGGTGTGACAGGTCTATTATAAGGCGCGTTGCGCGTGGCGGTGAGAGATGCCCGCCAGGCAATCTGGAACCATGTTCCACTTGGCGACGTGAGAGGCGCGCCAGGCGGTGTTCAGTGCAGTGTTGGTTTGAAGTGGAGGATTTCTACATGGCTTCGGATGATTGTCCTAATGCGATGCTTTGGCTGGGGGCCCAGTTACGAGTGTAACATGTATTGGGGTAACACGTGGCCACTTTAGGTTTTAGCCTAGTGGTTTAGGAAGTCCAGTGGAGTGTGCGAGATTGTGGCTCGTACGGTGAGGTTTCAGATGATTGCCCTTTTCAGTGCATCTGATAGAGTTTTGGTAGTCTAGGAACAACTCAAACTTCTGTTCGTTTTGGGGAACTCCACTTGGTGTCGCGGTGTGAGGCCGTGGCAAATTTGTACCCGTGTGTGGACTATCAGGTGGTGGCCTGTAGTCGGAGGGGCGAGTAGACACTCGTGCAACAAAGAACAATCAGTGGACTCACCCAAAGGGTGTAGAATCAAGGGTCGTCTAATGTAAAGATGGAAAGTCGAGAACTGAGAAATGGGAAATACTAACATGAATTATATGTTTGGGATGTTTTAAATTATTTCATATTGTATCTGTTTATTTTTATTTTGAGCTCACCCTATCTATGTGTGTGTGGCGATGATCATGTAACTTGTTACATGGGAGCAGATGGTGATGCAGGTGAGCATGTGGACACATAGCGTCGGAGTGGGGATCAGCGATGGGAGTTTTCTAGTTTTTCTAATCATGAACTATTTTTGTAATGGTTTAGAGAACGATTATGTTTTGCATTAATTGAACTCTGCGGTTTTTAGTTATTATTAGTGTATTGACTTTGGAGTTTAAATTTCCCGCGTTTTTCGGAAAAGAAATTATTAATAAAAAAGGTTATTCATATATTATCTAATTTTTGTTTTGTTTTAAATAAGTAATTTCTGGCTAGGACGTTACAGTAATGGTCCCCTGTATTCTCTTTTGCTTTTCAGTTTTACTTTTTACTTTTGTACTTTTTCTTTATTTTTTTCTTTTGTAGCTTTTATTCCTTCTCTTTTCTTTTGTTTTCAGCACACATAAGCACCACTACACACCAAAATTTTATTTGAAAAACTCTTTTGGATGCTCCATGGTCAGATTCTTAGACTTCTCTCTAGAGTCTCTCAGTCTATCATTTCACTTGTAATATCTCTTAAAATAGGAGAGACATGAGGGGATTAAAATAACTCCTAGGATTGAATGTTAGAATCAACATGAGTTGAATTTCCTTGTGTTGAGATTAGATGTAGCACTCTAAACTTTTGTACTGGTACTATGCTTTATATAAATGTTCTTTCATATGTTAATGATTCATTTGCTTTATACGCGTGATGAATTGATCACTCATCCTTCACTTATATAACTCGAACTAGACGAAAGCTAATTTGTTGTTAGGTGGAAGACATGCATCTACATGATTTAACTAGTTAAAGAGTCCTAATCTTAATGCAAAAGCCTCTTCACTAGGACGTGGAGAATTCACCCTGAGTTAGAATGCTTTTAGGTCCTAGGTTGTACACATAGGTCTAGGATTACCTCAGTGTACTTCCAAGAACAATGAATGAAACTTGTTAATTCAATGAAACAATAACCATGCTTAAATCTTATCCCAACACATTTTATCTTATTAAATTCTTAAATCTTAATTTTAAGTTCTGGATCATTCACCATTTTACAACCAAATATTTTAATTACAAATCAAATTAAGTATAATTTTTGATAAAGATTGATCAAATCACTATGGATACGACACTTAGTACTACAACTGAACCAGTGCACTTGTTGGTGTGTGATAAACCTCTTGTGGCCTAGAGGTTTAGTCAAACTCAATTTCCTCACTAATACTACATAATATAGCAAAGCGGTCAACCGAAGATCAATCCAAAGGATAGGCAAAGGCAAATGCATGATTTATTGAACTTCTCTTGTAGAAAAATGAGGAAATCTATCAAGTTATATCCAAACTAACACTGAAACAAAATTAAAATGTTATGCAAATGCAAAAATGCAAACTATTTGATGAAATACCTAAGTGAACTAAAATGCACCTAAGGTGTTTGATGAAAAGGTAGAACTAAATATGTATGCCAATGTCTGATTATGCAATGGAATGCTCCTAAATTCAATCTACCGATGCAAAAATGCTTCTAACACCTAAATTAACCACTGAAAACGAATCAAAACTTAATTATGAAGAATTCCAAAATCTGAAAGTTCTCCTAAGAGCACCTCACTTGTGTAGACACAAGGAAACGTTTGAACTCAAATTCTAACGCATGAATAAAAAATTTAACGATACAAAATATCTAGGAATGGTCTGTATTGAACATCGGAAAAGGAATCACTAAAAATAATTGAGTATAGCTCGATATCCTAATTAATGAACCCTAATTGATGATTTTAACGAACTTATGAACGAGCATGAAATTGGATACAATGAACTATGAATTAGATGCGGAAATGATGCAAATGCACTACATATAGTATCACGACTAAGATGAAAACATGAAACGAGCACAAACAACATGAAATCACAAAATTCGAAATCAAGGTGTATTGGAACAGAAACGTGAAACTGCACAATTGAGTAGAGTTATTCAAGTAGCTTGGTTTATGTATGATTCATCATAGATCGAGAGACATTCGATATCTAGTTAGATGACCACACATCTCTGAAATTCAAGAAGACTCCATCTGAATTTTAGTGTTGTTTCAGATCAATATCACTAAACCTTTAGCTTCCTTGAATCACACACTTAATTCAGCCAAGGAAATGAAAAAACATGATAATTGAACGGTGGAATTGAAAGAAAATCATCAATATAAAGAACAAGAATGTCTTACAAACAAATTGAATGGTAGAAAGGAGCACAATCCTCATGGTATAACTCTATGAAACATCAAAAGAACAACAAAAAATGTGTAGGAATAGTGCAGTGAAAAGTATAATATGGTTCTGCGGTAGCGGTGAATGTGTGCATAGTGGAGAGTTTATGAGAGGGAATGGATGAAGTGTGTGTATCTAGTGAATGGTAGTGTGTTTCAATTATGCTTTGCACCACATATAACTGAAATCCAGAACTTGTTACTAGTTCTACAAGTTTCTAAGACTAACTTAACTACCACTTCTATGCCTAGACTACTTTAAATTTCCACTTGAAACTTGGGTGCCAGGTTCTCCAACAATTGCCACAGCTTCTATTAGGTCATTTTCGTGTACTTAGTGATGTTTCAACATCCACATGACCTGCTTCAATGGGTGAATGAATCCAGTGGCTCATAGTAGCTCCAAATCCAATCTTCCAATAGCCTTCCACATGTTAACCTTGTATGATTCAGATTCCACTTCACTTCTTCACCTTAACAACAACATTCCTCACTCAGCTCCCTCTCAACAACTTCAATCTACATTACTAAGTATGCTACAACTAAGAAAACAAGTTAGAAAACACTAAATCAAAATATGTTATGCCTACAACTCACTTAAAAGAACTAAACGTGCAAAAACTAAGAATTAAGAGTACTATGCATCTATGGACATGTTCCAGCCATCTCAAGATCAAAACAAGTGTATTTTAATGCCCCAAAGCTTTCCCAAAAGGTGCCATCTCATTTAAAATTAAAACTTAAAAAGTCAACTCTTAGATTTCTTTCAATGCTTCCTTTGGTTAGTTGCAACCTTCCTTGATCTTCAAACCTGCATAAGAATCAAAATTCTCGCATGATAAGTGTTAAGCACATCAAAACCTATTTAAAAACACCTAAAACTAGACTAAAACTAGGTCAATTATACTTCTAGGCTTTCCAAACTAAGCTAAGACTAGACTCAAAGGCTACTACCTATTCATGAACATATTTCATGCATTGAGTTAAGCCTAACTATTGGCACTCCTAATGACTATGCTAAAGAATGCACTAAAAACACCTAATTAGACTACTTTTGTAAAACTAGGCTAGAAACCTAACTAAACTAATTCCAAGCTAATGAATTCTAATTAACGACTTAAACCTACCCAAAACAATGAATTGGCTAAGAAAAACTAATAAGAATAGGGACTTATCAATGTGATTGCTCTTTTCATAGAGAGGTGATCACATAAATTTAGTGTCAATTTTTCCCACAAGAAAAATGGGTTCAATTATGAGAATTTTGTATCTATGATACACAACCTTTAAATTCTTTTATATCTATGAAAGCACTTAAGAATTTTGTAAAATCTCAAAAAATATCAATGTGATTCACTTTAGAGTGAATATCTATTTATAAAGTTTTCAAACCACTAATTAAAACATTACGCTTTAAATTGATTAAATCAGGTTTCTTATTGCTAATTTTAATTGACTTTTAAAAATCTTTGTGACATCTTCTGAAATAATCGAGTAGTAACCATTTCAATAAACTAAGTATGCTCCTCATTAAATGTTTAAAACTAATTTAATTGATTATGAAAACACTTGATCAATTATTTTATGGAATGCTTTAGACACCCTTAGTTTTAGATATCTCCCTATTTTAATCAAATATTTAAGCTTGATAGTCAATTATTTTGTTATGAAAATATTTCAAGAACAATTTAATTGATTATATAAAAATATAAATTGATTAAAAACACTAAAAAATAGTTTAGGCTTGATTTTAACTTTGAAAAAACATTTTCTATTTTTAATATGATTGTGTACTAATCTTTAAAAGCCTTAGTGAGTACCTTATGTGAAAGACACAAACAAAATAAAGAAAGTTAGACTCTAAAGCTTGGTTCTTTATCACCATCTTCAATAATCCACTAAGCACTTGAATCTTCATCAACGTCTTCAAAAAGTATATTTTCAAACTTTGAATGTCTTCTTTAATATCGACAAAAACAATAACTCATTCTTGACTTAAAACAAATACAACATCTTTGTGATCAAGAAATCATTATTTTTTTTCACTAGAAAGGATAACGTCTTTTGATGTATACATGGTTTAGGCTCTCTCTACTAGTTTTCTAGATTGAAATCAAGCAATAGTTTTACAAAGGATTTTAGGGTACAAAAAATTTGAGAAAATTTCATCACTCTTAAAGAATAATTATTCTTCTTATATTGTTCTTCAAAGAGTGTGTTTAAATAAGCTCACGAAGAAATAATTATTGCAATCCTTCTTTTGGCTGTTGAGTATCTTTGAATAAGAGTGAAGGTTGAATAAGTCTAATTTAACTATTATGTGTTGTGATTATTGTTTGATTTAATGATTTTTTATGCTTGTGGTGAGATAAAATGAGTATAATTTCTAATAGCTTTGTTGAACCAAATGGTTATGTTGTAAGGGAGGCTAACCACTCTTTTTCATTTGTTTGGGCATGATTTGGGTTCATGTTATTGTTATGGGCTAAAACACATGTTAAAAGCTAGGTTTTTTCCATGGTTACATGTTAGTACTGTACACATGGTTATTATCATATGATGCAATATGAGTTCTTGTGATCCAATATGTGTAAATACTGTGTTGATATTGTTGTTATATCGTTAATATGTGTGTTGATCTCAAAAGAGTAAGCTAAAGTTTTTGATTTTTTTATTTGTTTAATAAATGGTAGGTTGAGTAGGTAGTAAAGGAAGGATTTTTATGTTTTATAAGAATGTTGATATGCGTGAATGGGGTACATTTATATTGTATGAAGTGAGGTTCTTTGTTTTCATAAGAATATAATATCTTTACATTATTATGAATGATGTGTTGTGTGTCTCAACAAAAAGGCAAGATTTGTGTGAGCAACCCTATGTGGGCAATGGTCCCTTGTGGAATCATAAGTTTTTGTGTGAGCATGAGTGGACATGTAAGTCTTTGTGTGAGCATGAGTTTTAAGTCCATGTAAGCAAATGATTGGTAAACTCTGTGTGGGTGGCACAATTGATAACCTTGTGTTATCTGATAAGTTATGTGAGAAAACAAGTTTGAAAGCTCTGTGTGATTGAGATAATAGATAGACTTTGTGTGAGCGAAAGGTTTGACCTCTACAAGAGTGTAACAATTGGTGATTTCACATGACCATGATATTCGGTGGCTTTGTGTATGCTGATGGCGGTTCTATGTGAACCTATGACTCTAAGTGAGTATGAGACCTTGTGTTGAGACAATATTTGTTAATTTACTTGTATTACTGTGTGTGTGCTGGAAACTCAGTAAACTCTATGGTTAAATTATGATAACAAAGTGTGTGCTATTGTTAAACTGCAAGTTTTATGTTTTTTATGTTACCTTAATCTTCTGTTTGTTATGTTTGTGTTTGACTATGATGATCGTGATTTATCATGGGTGTAGATGATAATACATGTGTTGAGGAAGATGCAGAATAATGAATAGGGTTCTGTGATATTCTTTATGATACACTTTATGTTATTGTTGTTAGATTTTGGGAAATTAAGTCAATGTGGGTCAATCCTTCATTGGTTTGCTTGAGCTTCATGCTATGTGAGAACGACCTAAGCAGGCTAGGGGGATAAAATAATGTCAACTCGCCCCGCATTGCCTCCCAAACTAATACAAATTCAAAATGTATTCAACATTCTTGGAAATCAATCAATCACCTAGAAAATCAATGGAACAATTAACTTCCTTTACTTGATTCAAGCTTCTTCTTCTAATGAGTTTTTAATACAATAGAGTTGATTTCTAATCATTTCAGCAACTAGTTATCTTATGTTTATATGATTTTCATGTTAAAAGATTCCGAAATCCCAAAGAACATGAAACTTGAGAATAAATAGGGTAAGAGAGAGAAGAGAGAGATGGTAATGATGTAAGAATAAGGCTATATCTAGAAGCTTGATGACATAGTTTTTCCTTTTATTAATGAAGTATAAAAGTAATAATAAAATAATACATATGTCATCACGTTCCACGTCATTACTGATTATTCACTCTCATCTTTCCTCATTTGACTAGCCTACTCTCTCCTGACACATGTATCATCTAGCTTCCTCTGATCCATGTATCATTTGCTATACAAGACATCTCTGATCTGATATTTGTAGTAGACACATATCGTCTAATATATGTAGACACATACCGTCTTATATGTGTAGACACATATTGTGTTAGAAAATGATTACTCAAATAATACTAGTAATAATCAAAATATGAAATAATATAATAATAATTATTAGAGCAATAATAATAA
>Ga0209389_1003981_pt1 | contig 12133 bp, 6 predicted proteins | sample CowpearedBW_FD_187526 | JGI IMG/M metagenome (GOLD analysis project Ga0209389, IMG submission 187526) | Root nodule microbial communities of legume samples collected from California, USA - Cow pea red BW (SPAdes) (version 2) | ecosystem: Host-associated > Plants > Roots > Nodule | place: USA... | reverse complement strand
AGGAAACAAATCAACTTAGTTAATACAAATATTTACCATAAAGAGTAATGAATCATATCAGTAAATGTATCAAATCAATGGACAATCATTAATTCATAACAGTTATTTATTTATCTTGAAAATAGGAGTTGCATAGCTCAAATTTAAAAAGTAAGAGAGAACGTGCAAAGATCACACTTTTAAGGGGGTAATGGACAAAAAAAAAAGTTTTTGTAATATGTGATAAGCCAAGAAAATAAAATTATAAGTACCGAATATTATGACTTAAGTCATAAAAATCACCTTAGAGACTTTGACTGTAATATTTTGAAACCCAATGGGAAGTAGGTAAAATTGTTTCTATATTATTATAAAACAAAGTTTCTTTCTAATATTTACTTCAAACCCTTTTAGTCTTCCTTTTACCATAGTCGTTGGAACACATTTCTTTAAAATCATTAATCTAACAAAGCAAATTGAGAAAATTCATATAAATTGGAAAAAAAAAAATAACATGAATTATGAGTTGATGATAAAAGATTCATATGGTGACATCTAATTTTTCATTAAATAAGAATTAGACGTTGGCAAAATAAATTGCTTTACAGCGAACACAGCAAAATAAATTGCAATCAATAAGTGAATTAATTCATCATCATTCTTAAAGTTAATAGATAAAAGTACCCCTGTATTTTTAATGTAGCGATATATATATATCATCCCCTGCATTTGAAAAATAATTTAATGAATAAAACTTTATTTCGCTGACAATAAGAAAAATAGATTATCAAATTCAGTCTAAGAAAAAAAAAATCTGACCCATGAAAAAGTATATACATTTTTTACGATAATCGATTATCAAATGTGTAACTTGTAAGAGCATTGCCATCCAAATGTAATTGAATTACTTATATATTTTTTTTTCTCAATTATGCATGTTGCAATAATACCAATAGTTGAACATGTGACACAATTTTAGAAATAAGACAAAAGAAAACAATTGTGAATGATGAGACAAGATCAAGATGTTTTGAAGAATTTCACCAGAGGACAAAAGAGTAGAGAAGACCATGCCTTTGTTTTCCAGAAATAGTGAAAGGAAAACAAGTGGATAAAGTAAAATGTATTAACAACGAAAAAGTTGGTTCATGCAAGATATCAAACAAATATAAGAGAATTATCTTCACAAACTTTTTTGCGATAAACAATGATCAAGTTGTAGTATGTAACAATTATAAATTCAGGAAGAAAACAAAATTTAGCTTAATACCAGAGAATTCATCTTGGATAGATAAAAGGGGAACATGAAAGAATGAATAAGTGTAAAGTTGGTGGTCCTTCCTTATGGTATTTCTTTGAATTTTTGAAAATGTAAAGGAAAACAGAGCATGATTTGATTCATAAAATTTTGAGATATTAGAAAATGTCAAATACAAAAAAAAAAAATGAGCATTTTGATTATTATATTGAAAGTAAGAGACTCAGAATTATGTAAACTTCATAGAAATTACAATAAAATTTTAGGATTGTGAAAATACTCAATTTTATTAATAAATTATGTTTATCTATAATAATATCGGGGATTTCTGAATGTATGAACATTCTTCGTTTCTATTTTGTCCTTGATTATATTTTAAAAATTAATATTTTTGAATTTTAAAACTAATCATTTCTATAAGTGTTTCTTTTCTCTTTCACATAAAATTGTAATTTATATTGCCTATTTCATATTATTTTTATTAAAATTATAAATTACATATCAAATATAAAAAAGAATATATATTATTTACGTAAATATGTAAAATTAAAATTAAAAATATATTTTGATTTCCGGAAGTTATATATTTTGACTTCCGGAAGTCGACATCCAGAAGTATTTTTGGGGTGTGATGTCCGTGAGTTTCTTTAAATGATCAAAAGGTATTTTGGAAATTTAAAAAAAAAATTGGAGGTGCAGAAGAAATGTTTGGAGATGTAAGAAGAAAGACCCTTTTTAAACTTACACAGGTAAAATAAAAAGTGTTTAAATTTATATAAAAGATCGTTTTATATGAAATGTTTAAATTTAGATTGTAAAACTTACAATTAAAAAAAAAAACTCATTTAAACAATCATTCACTGTTAACACAATATTAATCAACTTTTGTTCTATAGTTGTTTAAAACCTCTTTAGTTTTGTGAATTCATGGAATCTTAGTTAAAATAAGAATTGTCTTATATGTTTCATTTCAATTTTAGAGTCATCCTTAGGCACGATTGTAATGAAATATGAAATTTGTGCATCTCTTTGGTCCATCATAAATTTTAATCTAATATTTGTAAGAAAAAACTGAAAATATATAGAATTGTAAACACACATATCTTTGTTTTGCTTTCCACTTATCTTTAGAACACTTCAAAAATTAAAAAAATTCAACACCTTTGGAGCTCTTGTCTTTGTCATACTAGACGAGAAATCGTATGGGTTTTTTACTCTCGTTTTTTGAAATTCATGTAGAGAAAAAAATCATTAATACAAATTTTGCATTTATTTGTCTCATAAGTTGTTAATTAATCATTAACATGTGTGGAAGCGTTTACAATGGCTGCATTTTTTGTTTTGTTCAACATTAATGATTTTAAATTTTATATTAATTGAAAATTTTGTTTGGTGTTATAAACAGTACTTACTAAACAAATTCCTTCTTCAAATATAATTTCTTAAAACATCAAGTTTTATTTTTTATATGTATATATATACTTATTTGTTTCAAATTAAATTAGCTAATCCAAATGAAAAATCAAACAGCACTTATTTCATTTTTTTTAATTCTTTCGAAACACCACCTGAACCATCTTATCTCTATACCGAATCTTGTTCATATCAAACTTATTACAACAGGTTAATTTGGCTAAGATTGATGATGAGTCACATAGTACTTATCAGACTCATAAACACACACAACGAAACGATCAAGAAATTGGAAATTGATGTGTCGCTTAACGTATCCAAAAATTTAAAGCATGCATGAAATGAAACCATGACGTTCTACTATTATTTATTAGAACATTATTATTTGTATGAGTAAGCAGAAACATGGAGAAAGCAGGTTGTGCAGAGTGATTAGATTAGGGTTTTGGTGTTATGCATTGCACAGTAAAAATTAGGAATAGAGGCACAGAAGCACGATTCCTACGAGAAAAGTGGAAGGTGGTGATGAGAGAAAAGATGAACGAGATGGCGAAGGAAGTGGAGTCAACACTGGTCTGATCTGTGGAATTCTACTTCTACTGGGTGCTTCTGCTTCCGCCGGAGATGCTGCTGCTGCTGCTGCCAATTGCACTTTCTCATATTTCTCTTCTTCGACCATTTTTGAATCTGCTAAACATCTCTTATAAATTAGTGTATAAACCAATTTTCGTTACTTTTAACATTATAGTTCTTCTGTTAAGGCCAATTTCCACGAACCTTTAGACTCATTGCTCGCACCTGGTGATAGCGCTGGGCCATTCGATCCAAGAACTGCAGGACCTAACAAAAAATAATATACATTAGCTGTTTTTTTATTGACCGAGGAAGGTAAAATTTTGATAATCTGGAGTATTGGTAAATGCAAAATACCTGGAGCTGGTAAAGGAGAACCAGAAGCTGCGATGATGTATCCGAAGAAAACACAATTAGAAATCTAATTTGATTATGAGAAATGAAAATGGGAAAGTTAAAGTGTGTGAGTGTAACAGATGCAAACCTTTGCACTGCAAAGGAAGAGCATTGATGTTGCATGCTTGTGAAAATGAGAGGGCAAGGGTGAGGGGTAGTTGGAGAAATGGAGCATTGGCAGAGAGCAGAAAACAAGCACAGTTGGAGTTGGTGTTCATGAAAGACCTCAGTGAATCACAACACGTACTTGGTGGCTTTAAGCCATTGTTATTAGTGCTTCCGGTGATGACGTTGGCGCATGGTGTGAAACTGTTCATCATAGAGGTTGTGCAAGAAGTGCTAACTTGTCCAGTAACCGAATTTACTGAACTCACTGCGAGGGCTGTCAGAATCACTCCGATTTGAAAAGCCATGAGGGATAAGAGCATGAATCTTTGATGAAGGAGATTGTGTTTGATGAATGATTTTATATACTACAATGGAGGATTGGTAGATGTGAGAATATTGATAAAGGAGTTCAACTAACTTGACTAACATTTAATATTGCTGTCGATTGCGCCACTTGTTGTTACAGGCTTGCAATTTGGTGTGGTTGGCAAGAAGAATTTGCAAAGCTTCACGGAAATTGGATTTTACGAATTTTGCATTAGAACATGCAGAATATATTTATATTATAAAATTTTGACAAACTTCTTTAGAAGATGAGGTGTAAATGATTTTAAAATATTAAAAGTAAAAAATGAAAAAATGAAAACTATTCAAAAAATAGCATTTATAATTATAAAAAAAAGTTTTCAAAATTTAGTAGTTAAAAAATATTTTTCTTAGATTATCATTCACGAACCATTGCAGTATACATATGCTCACAAACCAGAAATTCTTTTTTAATATATTACATGATTTTCTTTTTCAAAATATATGAAATATAAATGTTTCCACAATTCTTCCATATGTGTCACGAACCACTGCAGTGTACATGCTCACAAAGCAGTACATGTCCATTTTTTTAATATATATCTATCACTCTCATTTTCATTAAATCATTTCAAATATAAATTTCCTGGTAAATAATTTATGTATTACTTTTATTGTTCTTTTCATTAAACTTCTCATATTAACTAAGTTAATTCATTCACTTTTACACATTTTATTTATTGAAAACTATAATTCGTTAGACAAACTTTAACAAAAATAACCAATTGTTCTTTGATTGATATTTATTGAACAAAACTTAATCCACTAAGTTAATTTATAAGATTTATTGAGTAATTAAGTATGTATTTAATTAACTTCTCTCAAGTTGAAATTAGCTGTGATAAATAAAATAAGTTAAACATATTAACCATATATGAGCTTACTTTTTCTACTTGGGACCATAACTTAACCTATTTTGGTTTGAAAAACTACTTCTCTATCACTCTTGAATCAAATTAAAGTTCTCCAACTCTCAAAATTTTCATCCTTAACATTAAGACAATTTTTCACAAACAAATTTTAAGTATATAATTTAATATCAATTCATTTCACAACTTGTGTAACCTCAAATCATTTAAAATATTAATTCTATTCAGTTAATTGAAGTTCATTCTTCGATTACTCTTTGTGTACTATCAAATCAAATTTGTCTAAACAATATACTTTCATGAAACTATCAAATACTCAATTCAATCATCTAACAATTTAATCATTGATTAACGACTCAATAAACAATTCCCACAATTATAAATATTTTTTCGAACCAAAAGATTAGTTGGTCCATTTTACATTAACCCTTAATATCTCTCAAGAAATTGCTCTTAGAAGTAAAAAAAAAAAATTAACTTATTATCTGAAGGGATAATATGGGTTAGGAATGACAATAGGTCGGATCAGACAGATATACTCTCTACCAACTATCTAATTCACAACAAAAAATTCATCCTGGTACTCGTTGGATACCCTTTAAAACATATTTGCGAGGTTTTTAAAACCTACGAGTATTTGTGGATACCCAAAAATATTTTATAATTTTAACATAAAATCTAAATAAAATTACAAAAAATAAAATAAAATAAATTAAATATAAATTTAATCTAATCTAATAAAATATAAATTAAATTTTAATTAAATTTAACTTAAAAAAATATAAATAATTTTTTGTACAGGTAACGGATAATCACAAGTACGAAGAGCATGATACTTACATCCAACATATTTATAAAAAGGTATTAAAATATCCGCTACCTGTTACTCACATGAAATAGATACATGTGGATATCAATTATCTTATGTAAATGTAAATTTTATCTACAGACACGAGTATTTTTACATAATATGTACTAAACATGTCATAGATTAACATAAAATCATAAATTGAGTTTTAATATCACATGTTATCACTGTAACTCTGTACATGAAAAAAAATGAAAACAAAAAAAATCAAAAGAACATAAAAACTCAATCTAAACAAATTTAATCGGGTTCGATGATTATCATATTCTATATCATCTTCTAACATCTATTAAAGAAAAGATAAGAAATTATCTCAAAAACATTAAAAATAACTTAAATATTTTAGAGTTTAAAAAGATGAAATGTTATCAGTTTCAAAATAAGAAATTATTTGTTCTCTATTTGATTTAATTTTTTTCTTGTAACCTTATAAAATAAAGGGTTAAATATGTTTTTGGTCCCTCAAGTTTCAGTGAATTTTGAAATTTAGTCCCTCATCAAAACTTTATACCAATTCAGTCCTTCATCTTTCAAAATGTGTGAATTTAGTCCTTTTAACCAAATTTTGTTAAGTTTATCTGATGTTTCAAGCGCATTTCATGATAGTATTTAAGTTAACATTGAAGCAAAAATGTGTCAAACAATGTAAATAATTTAAATACTATCATGAAATGCGATTGAAACGTCAAATAAACCTAACAAAATTTGGTTAAAAGGACTAAATTCACGCATTTTGAAAGATGAAGGACTAAATTGGTCAAAAATTTTGATGAGAGACTAATTCCAAATTTCGCTGAAACTTGAAGGACCAAAAACATATTTAACCCTAAAATAAATTCTTACATATGGTACTAAAAAATCGTTAATTACAATTGTGTATATAAATTGTAAAGATCTCCATTTTAGACCGTCATAAGAGTCTTGTTGAACAGAATGGAGGCCCATAGTTTTTGTATACGAAGATTGAGTGTTGGACACAGTTAAGTTGAAATTGGCCATAGGAACTTAACAAATAAAAATTAATTTCGAAAACAATTTGTCATCAATCAAGTTAGGAATAATCGTGACTAGGAAACTTCAATGCTTAAGCAAAAGTAAAGTTTAGTATGCGTTGAAGGTTTATTTTCTTAGAAAATGAAACATGTAAATGCTAAAGTTTTAGTTAGAAAATCAATTAGTGATAAGAATCTTGAAAAAATTAGGGAAAATAAAACTGTATAATTGGGTCCAATCTGTCTCTGATTTGAAAAAAAAAGAAAAGAAAAGTCGGTCAAGTTGTTTAATCAAATGAAAGCTAATTGAACATTTTGCCGCTTTACCTAAAAGTGAGTTGGTAGGCAAATACACTAATTAGACAAAAAATAAAAATTAACCTATAGGTAAATTTGATTAAAAATTTTAAATATATCATAATTTAGTCTAAACAGTCTTCAGTATTATTAAACAAATTAAGTTTAAAGTAGCAATAATAACATATTATTATTATTTAAAAAAACTTTAAAATCTTAAAAATGTAACTAATTGATAACTTTGAACTTGAAAAATCAGTGCATATACTTTTTTAAATTTTTTGAAAATAAAAAAAGTATATACTACTCTTTTTCCTCTCGTTAGTGTGGTCCACTTGGTTTGGCAAGGTTAATAAGATGTGAGCCACAACATATTAGCGAGTTAAATCACCATTTCTTTAATGAATTACTCCATCGGCTAATTAATCCATACAATTTTGTATAAACTTACATTAAATTTTCCTAAAGACAAATATTTATTCTACTCCTAAAAATAGAATCTTTATGATATGATTTGTTTAAAAAAATTTAAAAACAATTTTATGGATTGCCTGTTAAAAGAGTGCACAAAATAATATAACATTTTATGTTTTTGTTTCCTCCAGCAATGAATCATTTTCTTATTTATAATTATTTTGTAGCTATTCTTGGCGTGACCATCTTTGCATCACACATTGGAAGTAGAAAGAGGAAAAAGTTGTTGGACAAAAGTATCCCATGTTTCAACGCCCATGCCCACAACATGCCTTCTCTTCTAAGCATTTGTTTTTGTTGTTATTCAATGCCTTAACATTTTAACTCCCCTTTAAGTACCCCTCCATTATTCATCATAATTATTGCACCAAAAGCACACACACTAATTCCACTACAAATCATTCTCAAAAGTAAACCATCATCAATACATTATGCATTGCCCAAGGGACATACATAGCAACAAAGGAAAGATAAGAAGAAGCATTGAACGACACATAGGAAACTTTATTAAATCAAAAATGGTAAAGTTCCAATCACAAAATTAAGAAAGAATCTGTTGCCTATGCAAAGTAAAAAAAGTTATTTCCCTTCTGCACAAGCTATCCAGCTGCCACTCTTTAACTCACTTTTTCTCACAATAAGTCATTCTCTTCCTACTTTTCCCCCTCAAAAAATCCAAACAAACGCATTTCATCAACACCAACATTGTTGGGGGAATAACTTATACCTACAAACAACAACAACAACATCGTCAACATCATCAACATCATCGTCCAATGGCACCCAGAAGGATGAAGATGCTGCTAAGGCTGTGCTTTGTGGTGGCTCTTTGGGGTGCCACATCGGCTCAACCTCAATCAAGTTGCACCAATGTGTTCATAAGTCTTGCTCCTTGCCTTGACTATGTAACAGGAAATGCATCAACCCCTTCCTCTTCTTGCTGCTCTCAACTTTCCTATGTCGTGACTTCACAACCACTGTGCCTGTGTGAGGTTGTTAGCGGCGCTGCTTCATCTATTGCTGCAAGTTTCAACATCAATCAGACTCGGGCTTTGTCTCTTCCCACTTCTTGCAACATTCAGACACCCCCTCTTAGCACCTGCACTGGTACAACTTCATCACATTTTTCAATATGTAAATCACACATGTCAAAAACTCATCACCTTCTTATTATCTCTTGATTTCAGCCTCAGCTTCTTCCTCACCAGCGTTTTCCGTCTCAAACTTTCCCAACTCCCCTTCAGGTTCCATACTCGTAGATGCTTACGTTATTATTTTCTTCAATTTCAACATCAGATATGAATGCAATACAGAATACAGTTTCGTTTTTTCTTCTTTTATGACTTGTACAGTGGAATTGACAGAGTACCTTTTTGGCACAGGGATTGGATCTGACACTGTTTCATCAGCGACCGGAGGTAGTAGAAGTGTCGGTGGTTCATCTCACGGAAATTCAAGTTCCTCTACTAAATTATCGTGTTCTTGGTTTCTGATGTTTGCCCTTGCAACCGCTTTGACTTTCACCTTCAAGAGTACGACCTACACCACATCGCTGAACCTTTTTTAAACCCTTCTTATTATTATCTCTTACATCTTCCATCGTACCCACTGGTGTTATATTGTGCCTTTTGCCTTAACAGAGTTAGGAATAATTTCGCCTCTGTATTTTTAATTATTTCTATTTGCCTTCTAACTATGTCTGCGCTATGTACAGTGATACCATATTAGATTCTGTCATAACATGATATAAGGTAGATGTGAACAATTAATTTAAATAGAAACTGATACTGAAATTTCAAAATATTTAGAACTATGAACACTGGGTTTACAATTAATTGAAATAAAAACTGAAACCGTATATATAAAAAAAGGATTGAATTTTAAAGTACATACAGCCAGTTAATTTAAAATAGTTAAATATCAAATTTAAGAAAAAGAAGTAAGATTTGTTATCATTTGTTTGTTTTTTAAGTGTCCGCGGATTGAGAAATTAATTCTTATTCTCTCAAGAATGGAATAGAAAACATTTCTACGTGAGGAACTCAAGTTTTTTATTTTAATAATAATTTCTATACATATTTTCCTGCTTGATAATTACAAATGTATTTATTTTTTGTTTTTCTAATGTTTTCTGTTTTTTAAACAAGTGAAATTGAGATTTTTATTGTCATACATTTAGTTACAACAAAAGTTTTATCCTACTATTTGCTACTCCTACCTCTTGTGTGTGGCATTTCGAACTTGTGGTATGAGATTTATTTCCAAATTTACCTCAAGGTGGTTTTCTTTTATTTATTCGTAATATTGCAATGTATATACTTTTCTCAAAGTGAATCTCCAAAGTTTAGAGTTAACGTTTTCCCTCAAGTATTTTATCGAAACTGTACCAATTACAAAACCATGAAATTATTAATATATTTGGTAAGCAAATTCAAAACTAAATTAAACAAGTACTAAAAAATAAATCTTGATATAATTAGCCATATTCTTATAAAATAGGTTTTAGTATAATTTATTTGGTAATCCTGCATCAGTGTAGCTGCCTCATTATATATGTCTTACATAACTCGTAAAATCAAAAAGAACAACTTTCTTTTCTAGAAGTCTATTATCACAATTTTCTTCTTAAAAATCATTTTTTTTTCTTCGATTCATTAAAATCTGAATGTAGAACCTCTTTTTTTTTTAAAAAAAACATTTTTAACTTGTAAAAAAATTACTTTTGAGTTAAAATTTAATATATATTTTTAATTTTAATTTTACATATTTACGTAAATATTATATATTCTTTTTTATATTTGATATGTAATTTATAATTTTAATAAAAATAATATGAAAAAGGCAATATAAATTACAATTTTATGTGAAAGAGAAAAGAAACACTTATAGAAATGATTAGTTTTAAAATTCAAAAATATTAATTTTTAAAATATAATCAAGGACAAAATAGAAACGAAGAATGTTCATACATTCAGAAATCCCCGATATTATTATAGATAAACATAATTTATTAATAAAATTGAGTATTTTCACAATCCTAAAATTTTATTGTAATTTCTATGAAGTTTACATAATTCTGAGTCTCTTACTTTCAATATAATAATCAAAATGCTCATTTTTTTTTTTTGTATTTGACATTTTCTAATATCTCAAAATTTTATGAATCAAATCATGCTCTGTTTTCCTTTACATTTTCAAAAATTCAAAGAAATACCATAAGGAAGGACCACCAACTTTACACTTATTCATTCTTTCATGTTCCCCTTTTATCTATCCAAGATGAATTCTCTGGTATTAAGCTAAATTTTGTTTTCTTCCTGAATTTATAATTGTTACATACTACAACTTGATCATTGTTTATCGCAAAAAAGTTTGTGAAGATAATTCTCTTATATTTGTTTGATATCTTGCATGAACCAACTTTTTCGTTGTTAATACATTTTACTTTATCCACTTGTTTTCCTTTCACTATTTCTGGAAAACAAAGGCATGGTCTTCTCTACTCTTTTGTCCTCTGGTGAAATTCTTCAAAACATCTTGATCTTGTCTCATCATTCACAATTGTTTTCTTTTGTCTTATTTCTAAAATTGTGTCACATGTTCAACTATTGGTATTATTGCAACATGCATAATTGAGAAAAAAAAATATATAAGTAATTCAATTACATTTGGATGGCAATGCTCTTACAAGTTACACATTTGATAATCGATTATCGTAAAAAATGTATATACTTTTTCATGGGTCAGATTTTTTTTTTCTTAGACTGAATTTGATAATCTATTTTTCTTATTGTCAGCGAAATAAAGTTTTATTCATTAAATTATTTTTCAAATGCAGGGGATGATATATATATATCGCTACATTAAAAATACAGGGGTACTTTTATCTATTAACTTTAAGAATGATGATGAATTAATTCACTTATTGATTGCAATTTATTTTGCTGTGTTCGCTGTAAAGCAATTTATTTTGCCAACGTCTAATTCTTATTTAATGAAAAATTAGATGTCACCATATGAATCTTTTATCATCAACTCATAATTCATGTTATTTTTTTTTTTCCAATTTATATGAATTTTCTCAATTTGCTTTGTTAGATTAATGATTTTAAAGAAATGTGTTCCAACGACTATGGTAAAAGGAAGACTAAAAGGGTTTGAAGTAAATATTAGAAAGAAACTTTGTTTTATAATAATATAGAAACAATTTTACCTACTTCCCATTGGGTTTCAAAATATTACAGTCAAAGTCTCTAAGGTGATTTTTATGACTTAAGTCATAATATTCGGTACTTATAATTTTATTTTCTTGGCTTATCACATATTACAAAAACTTTTTTTTTTGTCCATTACCCCCTTAAAAGTGTGATCTTTGCACGTTCTCTCTTACTTTTTAAATTTGAGCTATGCAACTCCTATTTTCAAGATAAATAAATAACTGTTATGAATTAATGATTGTCCATTGATTTGATACATTTACTGATATGATTCATTACTCTTTATGGTAAATATTTGTATTAACTAAGTTGATTTGTTTCCT
>Ga0209389_1003979_pt1 | contig 12137 bp, 5 predicted proteins | sample CowpearedBW_FD_187526 | JGI IMG/M metagenome (GOLD analysis project Ga0209389, IMG submission 187526) | Root nodule microbial communities of legume samples collected from California, USA - Cow pea red BW (SPAdes) (version 2) | ecosystem: Host-associated > Plants > Roots > Nodule | place: USA... | reverse complement strand
AAAACAAAAAAAATATAAATATATATATATATATATATATATATATATATATATAAATATAAACAGTAGCCATAATTCGGTCGTAGTTATAGTATGCCTTTAACGTAATCCCACCAACTATTTTATTTTAATGTTGTCATAGTTAAGCGAATCTAGCGCATTTTATAGTTTGGATATACTCTATTCTTGGCCACGGGTGTAGTGTAGCCATTTCTTTATTATTTTGTTGTGCTTTATTTAAAAAGAAAACGATGGAACTCTCAATTTACACTCTGCACAATGACTTATTGGTATATAAAGAAAAAGTAACTCAAAATTGTGAGTTCAAAAGTTAAAAGATGCTAAGGTAATTTACTCAAGAAAAATTAGAATTGTTTAGTAAAATGAGATTTGAATGATGTAATAATAAATATAAAATGATATAAAAGCTTTATTTATATAAACGATGTATGTATATATCTTCGGGCATGAGTCACAGTAATACGAGGTAGATGGTTGGGGATTTGGGAGGGCATCCCTCTTTTAATAGAAGGAAAGAAAAAGAAAAAGAAAAAGAAAAATTATTTAAATAAGCTGTATGATAAAGACTCGCATTCTCGGATTTGATCCCTTTTTATAAGGAGAGAAAACCCGTTTTTTTTAATCAAATTTTTGAAATCAAACTAACATTTCATATTCAATTTCATTATCATGCCTTCTCAATGGGTAGATCAATCAATGTATTGGAAAAATATTCTAAAAAATAGGTCGTGAGGTCACTAATAGGGTCATCATGAGGATTCTTATGTGTCTTTTTTTATGAAAGCAACTCATTGTGCCTCAAGTACCATTTTGGTTACCATCATTTGAATAAGTTTTAATTTTGACAAATAAACAAACCAAAAAAACATTATTTGTGAACAAAATATAGAACCGTCAAAACGGGTAACCTGACTTGACTCACTACGAGTTAATTATTTAGTGAGCCAACTCAATCCGACTCACTTATTAGCGAGTCAAAAAATTTGAATCTGACCTGGCCCACCACGGATTGGTGGGTTAAATGGGTTGATTCACGAGTTCACTTAATTAAAAAAATACAATTTTTTTATTTTTTTCGGTCAAAACTAAATTATAATTCTAATTAAAATCTAAATAAACTTTATTACAATCCAAATATAAACCAGAATCACAAAAATACAAATTATTTATCTGTTGACTTAAAGAAAAAAACAATCTAACATGACCTAGATGCAAAGTTTAACTTCACAAAAAATATTTGTGTGACCCTTTATTTGTCAACTCGGCTCACCGCCAATTCAACTGGTGAGCCGGATTCTAGGTGAGTTAGGTCAAAAATCAACCCATATTGAAATTTGTAAAAAGAATTTAACCCAACCCAATCCGAACCCGTGACGAACTGGATTGATTTACGAGTTACAATCCATTTTGACAACTATAAAAAAAACCTCACCAGAAATAAACCCTGAATAATTTTTCTCATTTATTATTAATTATCGATAAAACTGATAAATAATTCAAAACCGACGTCACTTGCATAAAAGGAAAGTTTGAATTCCCTTCCAACTATCCACTTCACATTAACGTGACGTGAAATTACTCAAATTTTATAGTCCCCGCAAAAAACCACTTCGTGCGATTGGTCTATTTAATTGAACACGAACACTGCAGACACACCATTAATCTAGGATTAAAAATGTTCCTAGTTACCCAAGTTGTGATTGATGTTTTTGTGATCACAATCAAGGAGTTCCTCCAACAATTTGTCATCGAGACACTCAAAAACCACAACTTGTTTAGCATGTTCAGTTTTTGACGATGAAGTGCAAGAAGGGTGTTCATGTGGGAAGTTGAGAATGGCCATGGCACCTCTCATTTGAAATGCAGCACGATCATAAGCTCTTGCTGCTTCCTCAGCAGTGTCAAAGGTCCCAAGCCACACGCGAGCTCCATTTCTAGCTGAATCTCTTATCTCTGATGCAAACTTTCCCCATGGCCTTCTTCTTACTCCTCTGTACTTTTTTTCCTTTTCTTCCCCTTCACTCACTTTTTCCTTTAACTCCTCCATTCTCTTACACTTCTGCTTCAATATTTAACTTCTTCGCCTTTTTATATTCCCCAAACAATCTATGTCGTCTTCACTGTTTGGAAATTTACCATGGATTGATTACATTCAATGGATGAGAAAAAAAAATGGAAATTTATCAAAGTTTATGATGCCCCATGATAGAGATTGGTTTTAGTGTTCAACGTATGTGGATCACATAGTGATCATCATCACTGCTAAAGTCATTGTTTTGGTTTCCTAGTTCTAATACGACAGAAAGTGAGATCAGAAGACCATGCATTGTGAGTTTATGATAATGCTAATAGAATCTTTATGTTGAATACATAATAGAAATGTGGTTGTAGAAAAATAAGCATGTCCACTTGTTTCCCTAAACTAATGATCCCTCTGGTCCCAACATCGAAGTGGAAATTCTCTGGGAAGATTACTGTGTTATATTAATTTAAAGGGTGGGATTGAGACGTGAAAATACTGGATTAATTTCATCACGTGGTTAAAAGTATTGTAATTGAAGAGGAACATTGAACTTCATTAGAATATCAAACAGCCATCATCTTACATCATGGTTTTAGGTTGAATTTTTGGAACTTGACCTATTCACCTTCTGGATTTGCATTATTTGATGTGGATATCAACGCAAACGTTTTCTCTGAGGACTTTTTTTCTGCAGAAAAACACATAATTATTTTCTTAATCATGGATGATTCTGACATTTTATGCCTGCATAATCATGCAACTTGGTTCATGTGGAAGAAGAATGAAAGGGAAAGCAGTTATGCATGTATTACTTGGTTTTTTTTTAGAGATTTATTAACAGGGCTGTTTTGACTAAGATGGAGTGTATAAACATCATAGTATCACATTTTTTATATAACTTCTTAATTAGTAATTAGCGCAACAGAACATCTGAGAACAGAGATGTAGACTACAATTGTACTGGCAAGGATTTAGCATCACTTACCGATGATTTTGGGACAAGATTAGTGTCACTGATGATGTCATAGGTATTCCAAACTGTCCCATCTTAAATCAACCTTTTCAGTAACATAAAGTTGGTCTGCTGGTAATTAAAAAGAAAGCATTTATATAACTTCTACTCGTTACTAATCTGGCAAGTGGCAAAATCATGTTCAAAATTCAAGCAGCTGTTTCATTAACTCTAACAAAAGTTATGTGTGTGTATGTTTGGATGAAAAAAAATATATTTTATATAAAAAAATTAAATATTTTACTACAAAATATTAATTGAATGAAAAATTTTAAGATTTAATAGAAGTAATTTGGTTATTTAAAACTAAATCACTTCAATAATTTTAAAATTTTATACACTTTATCTTTTAATTTTGTTAGGATTAAATATTTTTTTTCCTTAACTTTAAGTGAAAATTAAAATTGGACTCTTGAAACTTTGACCCAATTTAGTCTCAAACTTTATAATTGCATGGATTTAACTTTTTAACTAAATTTTGTTAAATTTAGTTGACGTTTCATATATGTTTCATGATAGTTTATTAACTAACATCAAATAAACTAAACAAAATTTGGTTAAAATGATTAAATTCATGTCATTCTAAAGTTGAAAAACTAAATTGGATCAAAGTTTTGAAAATAAACTAATTCTATTTTTTACTGAAAATCAAATATCAAAATCATATTTAACTATTTCTTTTATAATTTGGTTAAAATAATTAAATTCACGTCGTCCTAAAAAGCTAAATTGAATCAAAATTTCAAAAATAAACTAATTCTAATTTTTACGGAAAATCAAAGTCATTATTATATTTAACTATTTCTTTTATTATGTCTGGTGAGTTCTTTGTTAATTAACCTGAGATCTATTTAACTGTCAATTTCTCTGGTTGTTATTTTGATATCAATCTATTTAAGTAATGTGAATAGAGTTTATTTCATTTAAAGTTAATCGTAATTATTTTTATTGTTATTATTGAGATTAATTTTTTTAATGTAAATTAAAATTATTTCTCAATTGATGTTAGTTAGAATTTTCTTTATCAATATTAATTGTAGTTTTTTACTTATGTTAAACACAATTTTATCGGTTAACAATGTTTTTTTTTTTTTACAAATATTAAGTATTAGAAAGACTTCATATTCATTAGTTTTTACATTGATATGAATAAAATTATTTTTCAGCCGAAAAAAAATAGAATTCTTTAATTAATATTATTGTGATTATTTATTCTTTAATATAGGTCAAGAATATTGCTCCGTTAATATTTGTTAAAGATTTTTAAAATAAATTTGGCGAGGCTTTACAAATCAAACTTTTTGGATAAAGATTTGCAATCTTTATTTTTGTTCGATATATGTAAAATCTATTTTTTCAATCAACAACTTGATTTAATTGTCTGTTAACATCTAGACTTGATTCACCTGTTTATTAATATTCAGTTTCCACCTTAAATTAACCTATAGAAGAGACCTAAAAATATCTCAATTCTCAATGAATACCACAAAAATAGTTATAGGTTAGAAAAGTAGCTCCAAAAATAATTTTTTCAAAAATTATTTCATCTCTCTTCCATTTGTTCCAACATTACTATGTAAAAGACTACAAGGTTTTTCTAAATTCAGAATAACATATAGTGAAGAATAACAAACGAACCCCTAACAACCCAAGACGTACGAAAATAAACATATAATTTAAAATGTTTCTGCATGTTAGGTTTATAGAGAGAGTTTTATTGGAGAGATACAACACCAATAACCTGAACTCAACCATATAAGACATTGACATCACTTTCAACCTAAAACCTTAACAATAAGTTTATGAGTCTTTATTCTTATATAGTGTTTTACTTTCTCATTTCTAACCAATATAAGACTTAGACTCACACTTAAATTACTACCATTGGACTTAAATATACATGCCTGCATATACTCATATCTAGATTACTATCACAAACCTCAATATAAAACACTAACCTTAGCATCAAACTATTTGCAATTGCTGTCCATTTTTTCTATCCACTCCAGCTTATACGGGCATACGGTCCAATAAAACCTATTTTACTTATTAGAGGTTAAATTTTGACAGCTAAGTTTAATGGTGGTGAAAAACAATAAGTCAGTAACGTTGAAGGGTTAAGCTTCGTGGGGCATTATAAATGATACATCTTATTTATTTATTATGCATCAAAGATTAAACACAATTTTTATATCACCTAATAATCTTGGTTGGGATACAGAAATCCAAAACCTATCTTTTCATTGGAAGAGAAATAACCCTCTTTGTGTCAGTCAAACCATGAACTGTGCCTCTTCGCAGATAGTAAAAAAATAGAAAATCATTTAAAAAATGTCAATGAAAAGAAATTATCAAAATTTAATCATTAAAAAATATTTTCATTTATTTTATGCCCATCACACTCTAATCAAGCTTTCTCTAAAATAAATATCACCTTTATTTCCAAAACAAGATCCTTGCATCACTAGCGAGGGAGAGAAGGAACTATCAAAATTTTTCACTTCTCTTCAATTCCAAGGTTTCAAATGGCACTCAACCACAACAAGCTGCTTCCACCCATCAAAACTCATGCTAGCACAATCCTTCACACACCAAAACCTGCTTCAAATTCTGCTTCTGCTTTACCCATACTTGCCATCATTGTTCCCACCATCTTTGTCACTGGTTTTATACTCATCACCTACTTAAATCTCGTCACCAAATGCTTCTCAAACTTGTACCTATTTCACCCCTTGAGATGGTTTTTCTCCCTCCTTACCCCTCAACATGAAGATCAAGATCCCTTCATAGCACTCTCTCCGAGGATGTGGAGCCAAGGACTTGATGAATCTACAATCAGTGAAATCCCAACACTTCAATTCACAAAAGGGGATGTCGAAAAGAACCAAAGTGTGTGTGGCTGCGTGGTTTGTTTGACTGAGTTTCAAGATCATGATATGCTGAAAGTTCTTCCCATTTGCAAACATGCCTTTCACTTTCACTGCATCGACGTTTGGCTTCAAACCAATGCCAATTGCCCTCTTTGTAGATCAAGCATTGTTTCAGGCAACACACAGTGCCCGATGGATCATATCATAGCTCCAAGCTCTTCTCCTCAGGATTCTCAATTGCTCTCTCACGTGAGCAGTGATGAGGATTTTGTTGTCATTGAAGTTGGGGAGATGCAGCAAGAAAGAAGTGACTCAAGCGAAAGAGTTGTAGAGAGTAGAAATGAGTGTATCATAAGGAAGTGTCACCATGTTTCCATCATGGGAGATGAGTGCATTGATGTTAGGAAGAAAGATGAGCGGTTTTGTATTCAGCCTATTCGAAGATCTTTCTCAATGGATTCAGCAAACGATAGGCAAGTTTGCTTGGATTTTCAGACCACCATGCAACAGAATAATAGGCCTCTAAATCAGGCTAGTGACAGTGAAGATTGCAATAGCAGAGATGGAATATCACTCTTTCCATTCCGTTAATGTAACTTATATTTTTATCTTGATCTCATTTAGCTGTAGGGAAGGTCCAGTTAGCAGTGGCTCACAGACAATAGAGAAAAAATGTGTAATGATTTTTGCAATGATGATATATGTTGAAGATCTTATATCACATATATATCGCTTGGAGAGAAGATCAAATTATAATGTAAGAACGAATTCAAACTTCATCTTACAAGTCAGTTTTGTAGAATTGAGTTAGACTTATGTTCACTTTATAAAATGGTATTAAAATCATCTGAAATCTATCCTAACGAGATTTGTTATCTGTTAGACCTATCATGTCATCATTATTGGACAGCTATCAGACTATTCATTAATATCTAGTCACACATATAATATGTATATGTTTCGGTGTGAGGATACATTGAAGATTTTACATCGGTTGAGATTAAAATATGATATATAATATTATCTTTCAAACTAATTTTATAAGGTTGAGATAAGATTAAAGTTCACTTCTTAATATATAGAATAATTTTGGAACTTCTAACGGTAGGAATGTAGTAGAAAGAATTAGAGGCATAGCAATGTCATTGCTTAAATCACAAATGAAAGGAATAAACTTGTTTATTCTGATATCTGAAAATATCTGAGAAAGGATAGAACAAGTGTTTTTCTTGTTTTTTATGTGTCTTAACTCTTAAGTGTAACATCCTTCAAAAGTATTAGAAATACCCAAAAGGATAGTCACAGTCTCTTCACCAATGCAGTTATCATTCATTCTCCATCAATTTTCATGGCCATCCAATTGCTTTTTGAAAACATTTTTGTCAAAGTCCAGCTTTTTTATTATTAGAAATGATGGTGCCTTGCATCATGTAAAATAAAATGAAATACAAAAATCAATGGCATAAGCTTCTTTGTATCAAACTTAGTTGATTTGGAGGGCCTTTGAGAGTGTGGAAACTTGTTTCCTTATAAGAAGCATGTATATATACTCATTACCTACTTTTAAATGATTTAATAAAGCCAATTCTTAAAAGACTAAAATTAACAAATAAAAAACAGGACAAAAGAACTATAAAACAAGACAAAAACTACTAAAAAGCAACACAACTAAAGTACAATACTTAACTTGATTCCAAATATTTATAAATCTCATTATCCTAATTACAAAATGGACTAATTTAACAAAATACAAATCCAATATAAGAAAAATAAACTATATATTAAAATGTAATATTTGACATTGAATTAAAGAGAAATAAATTTTGAACAACCTGTTCATAACATACAAGACTTATTATGATTGTATTCCGCCCAAAATCTTACATTAACACTTTCGTATTAGTGTATAAATATAATTTTTATTTAAACTTACTATATTAAATATCCTCAATAAGTACGAATAAACATACACATTCTTTTGGGTATTTTTTTTTCCGAATAAATGCTCGTTTCAAAATCCATTAATATATAATTATCTTTTTTGTTGTGCTTTTTAGGCATCCAAATTTAATTTTGACCCTTGTTTTTTATTTAAAATATCAAACAATTACTATTGATTTGGTAGAGATGTCAAAATCCATTAATATATAATTATCTTTTTTGTTGTGCTTTTTAGGCATCCAAATTTAATTTCGATCCTTGTTTTTTATTTAAAACATCAAACAATTACTATTGATTTGGTAAAAATGTCAAAATGAGTTTCAATCCGTGAATTTATCTAACTCACCACGAATTCGAGTTAGATTGGTTGTGGGATTTGAGTCGGGTTGAACCACTTAACCTACCAATATTTTTCTACAATTTTTTTAAAATTTTTGTGTTATAATTATTTATTACTTTTAACTATCTAGGTTTATAATTTCATATTTTTAAATGCTAAAATGTTGTTTAATAATATTTGAATAGTTTGACAATATTGCTCGATAATATTTGAATAATTTGAATATTTAATTAATTTGTTTTTGAAGTTATATATATTGATACTTTAATCTTTAATTATTATTTTTATAATAATATTTCAAGAATTAGGTGAAAACTTTCATTTCATTATAAATATATAAAAAATTATAATATATATATATATATATATATATATATATATATATATATTATCAAGTAAGTTAACCTCACAACTCGTGGTGGATTGAACTAGATTGCAAAATTTCTGACTCATTAAACGGTGAATTGAATTGAACTGGTTCTTTTTTAGCTCAACCCGTAATGAGCCAACCTGTGTGACCCGAATTGGTTCACTTTGACATCCTTATGATTTGTTTATAGTAGGAGGATATTTAGTAAATAACTAAATTTTGTAAAATAATGCGAAACTAATATCTAACGAGACTAATTTAATTTTCTTTTCTAATTCTCTTAATTACTCTCATAAATAAACAGATGTTAGAAAATTAAAACTGTATAATGTCTTGATATGCTTCTTACGTGTTTGATTCCCCACCTGTGAGTCAGTAGTCAGAAATGTGGATAAAAATTGCAAACACTAAATTTTAAATTGAGTGAGACGTGGACCAAAAGTTTTCACACTTATGGCCAATGTGGTCTCTTCAAAAGATAAATATTTTAGTATATATAATATACAAATTTATAACTTTAATCATTATAACGTAATATTGATTTCATTTACACTATTTTTCTTCATAAAGTTTTAGTTTTATATTTTGTGATTGAGTCATTTATTAAAAGCTTTATGTAATGGGCCCATGAAATTACTAGCTCCACCTTCCCAGCTCTGTGGACCACTTAAACTAAAGTCAATCTACAATGTTACAATAATCATTCGCATCCACTTGCATGAAGCAAATATTTGTAAATGTTTTTAAGCATAAAACAATCAATGATGACAACTATATGTTTTCTACGTATTTGCAAATTTTTGTAACATGTTTTGTAAATAAATATACGTGCAAACAAAAAAGTAATCTAAAGGCTTCTTATTAATTCAATAGTGATAAAAGACTGAAATTAAACGTGGAAAGGACGGTATGGTTAAAATATACATGTTTAAGTAAAAGCTATGTACACTAAGATGAATTAATGTAAAAATTCTCTCCCCCTTGAAATCCCTCACATTTCGAGAGGGAAGCTAAAGTTTTAAGTTCAGCAATGGAGGTTGAGAAATTTTGCCTCCCTCCTCTCCATGTCAATCTAACCAAACAATAAGTAAAAGAAAACCAAAGTATTTTTGAAAAACGAGAATTGGGTGAAAGAATTATTTGGATACTGGACATAATTAATGATTTTTTGATGATTTTGTGAACCCTACACCTAGCAAGGAAGGATCCCCAGAAGCCTTTTAGGTAATCTAGAGAGCTTCCAAAACATCAACTGAGGCTCTTTTAACAGTCCAACCTCATTCCAATGAATCTATTTACAGCAAAGAATAGACTTGGAAATCCATGCATGCAAATGCTGTTGACAACGACAAGAACCTCTTAAACAAATAACGAGGAACAGAGCTGTCACTCAAAAGCTTGCAGGTGGGGTTTCTGGAGGTCTGCTATAAATATCATCAAAATGAAGATTTATTTCCCCAGCCCCCAAGTCATCTGTGTATGTTCTAGATAATCTGTGACTATCTCTAGAGTACAAGCGTTGTTCACGATCTTCTTCCTCTGACCCTCTATCAGAAAACTTATCATAATAATTATATCTTTCCTCATTGAAATCTGGAGGCTCAAAAAAGCTTGTCTGATTCTGTCCACCCTGCTGCGCGTGACTTCTTGCCCACCAATGGCTCCTGCTACTAGGGGTCAGTTCATTATAACTCTGATCCTGAATTGAGCTTTCCCTGAAAATGGGAACGGATGTGGAAGTCACAAGATGAGATTGAGCCCAACCTCGACGATTCTCATTTGAGTATTCCTCATATCCACTTTCATTTTGTGTCATATTGGAGGGAATCCAATGCTCTCTAGAATCATGCTCTATTATTCCAAACGCTTCTGAAGGATCTTCTCTTTGATTTACGTCAGAAGATCGAGATGTATAGTACCAATCAAGGAGATAGGGATGACTGTGTTGGTTGGCTTCCATCACCCACAGAGAACCCAAGTGATTGGCAGTTAAAAAAGTACTGTATGGCATTTCCCTGGACATAAACCTGTTTCTGTCTCCAATATTGCTTCCTGTGTTGGAAATACCCCTCCACATTCTAGGAGGGGAAGCTGCATGTATGTTTCCGTGCACTGGTAACTTTTCCTCTCTGAATTTTTTAAGATTTAGCAAAAACTGTTTACCCTGTGCGCTTGGTTCCCATGATGGATAACTACTCTGAAAGCTGTAATACCAACAGAAGTTCAACAAAACAAAAATAATAATAAAATTGTTTGCCCTAAGGTAAGGGATTTCAAAAGTACTAAAGGTTTTCTGAGCTAAGTTGTCTGAGGGGCATTGTTTAATATAGACTGAAATCAAACTAGAAACATTATTTTAGCCTTGTTCCAAAAAGAGCATAAATTTTCCTTTCTTTCTCCTTTTTCTGCTTGTTAAAATTATCATCTTTTTATATATTTCACGACTTGGACGGAAGAATCATAGACCACATAAGAAGGCGAATTACAACATGGAGAATTGAGGGTTAAAAATAATGAAGCTGATAATTTCAAGGTTATGACGATGAAAAGCTTCAAACAATAAAAACTAAGATTGGAACACTGGGGAAGTTAGGTGTTGACTAGTAGGACAATCTCTGATTTTCACACCAGGATTAAGACAGTCCATACATCACTTTTACGGGAAAAAGAAAAAACAAAGGGTTCCTGTCGTTATATGAAAACAACTTTTAAAGAAAAAAATAGATACATGGATAACAAATAGAATTTTTTTCATCCTGTAGCTAAGGAACTTGGATAACACTAACTGTTTTTCAATGAATTCATTCCTTTTCCCCGCCCCCTCCCCGAGGGGGAAGTGCAAGAAAAAACATTCAACATTAGTCGTTTAAACTTCCACCAAAACTTGAAAGCAGGATAGAAGACAACAATTAAAAGAGAAGTAGTAGAACCCGAGCAATTGTCCGAAACAAAATCAATAAATAGACTATGTAACAGAAACCTATTAGACCAGTGTCCTGTGATTATGAAAGCTCAGCCAGAATAACATACCTCAGCAATGATTTCTCCATCTTCCCTTGAGAACTCCTCCGGCTACGAGGTGCATTGCAAGGGGAACCATAATGACTGTTTCCATGTTCTTGAAAATCAAAGGTGCTAAAACTGTGAAAACAGCAGGGAGATAATATAATTAATATGCTCTGACACGCATGGAAACCACAGCACTAATGAATATATAAATAAATAAAATCATAGAAGTCCAAAAGAATGGCCAGATATAAAGGACAGACATTTAAAATATAAATATGAAAACATGCTAACCTGCAAACATGACCAACACCTTCAACATTTACAGTGAAATCAGCAATGAAAAGCAAGATGTCATCAACCCGCTGCAAAAAGAAAATAGCAAATACTTAATTCATTATACTATATATAAAGAAGGTTATCTCCAAGTAAGAATTACCTTTGGGACAATAAACAGAAGCAAGTATGGAGTGAGGAAAATTGAGGCCATCTCCTCAAGTAACATCATTCCAGTATACTGCGCCAAAAAAAAAATACAAAAACATACAAAGTAA
>Ga0209389_1003977_pt1 | contig 12139 bp, 4 predicted proteins | sample CowpearedBW_FD_187526 | JGI IMG/M metagenome (GOLD analysis project Ga0209389, IMG submission 187526) | Root nodule microbial communities of legume samples collected from California, USA - Cow pea red BW (SPAdes) (version 2) | ecosystem: Host-associated > Plants > Roots > Nodule | place: USA... | reverse complement strand
TTATTAATATGGGTAAAGAAAAAATTAAAAAAAAATTATTATTGTTATTAACTATAGTATAAGAAAATAATTATTATTTTATTATTTTTCTATTAATATTGTGATACCCCTCTCTCTTATTTTTTCCTAAAAATAGAAACACTCTCTCCCTTCTCATTCTCTCAATTTTCTCCGCAACCCAACCTTCTCTCAATCTCTCATCTCTGTTACTGCCATCATCTCACTGTTTCAACCTTTCCATACTCAGACTCTGGAAGGACCAACCAACAGGACCCTCAGCAGTTCCTTCCTCAGCTTCCATTCTCCTAGGTAGGTTTTATCTCTAAATTGAGTTCAATTCCAACTAGAATTCACTAGCCACTCTTTGAATTATGGGTCTGATTGTGTTATTCTTCATCTCCCCTGTCTTGATGATGGATTATCTTAGGTTAAACGGAAGGATTCTGCTCTCTTGCTATTCATTGACTCCACCAATCTAATTCTTGGCAAAAAGGCAAGGGAAGCTAACTTTTACCCCAATTTTCGTAGGAGATGTGTTCTTGGGTGATAGAATTGTCTGATTATGTGTTTAATTGGTGTTTGGAATTGCCTGTGTGTGACTTTGAGTGTGGGATGATTCTGGGCGAGAATGCATGTGTGGAACAGATGAGTAATCCTGGTAATTTCGCCTAGGCGAGCAGCTCTCGCCTGAGCGAAAATACCAGAAGATCACCTCTGTCACTGCGTGAAATCTCGCCTAGGCGGGCTGGAGTCGCTTGAGCGAGATAACTTCTCGTCTAGGCGAGCCAGTTTAGCCTGAGCGAGAGTTCGCCCAAGATTTTATTTTTGCCACTATAAGAGGTCTCGCCCAGGCGAGAGCAGCCCGCCTAAGCGAGACAAACTCTCTAGCTTAGGCGAGACTATCTAGCCTAAGCGAGATTCCCTGCAGAAATTGGCTCCTTCTCTATTTTTGACTAATTGATACTGTATTGCTTGCATTAATCTGATAATGGCTAGTCCTGTATGTAATTCTTATGCATGATAGTCAGTGTGATGGAATTGAGTGTGAAATTGGTATGAATGAGAATATGTTGGAGTTAGGATTTCGAGGGAAATTCTAAGGAAAATGGTTTTAGTAAATGTAAGGGCATGAGGACTCATATCGGTGGCATCCTGACGCTCCTAGTAACCATTAAGGCTCATGTAGAGTATGATGGATTACGTCGTGGGGAGTAGCAGAAGGTCCTGGTCTATGAACTCATCCGTCATAGAGGTGATGGGACTTACCTTGGGAGTGGTTGGGTGAATACCCCTTGTGCCTAAAACTCTGCAGAGTTTGGGAACCGTCCCAAGTGCAAGCCACCGAGAGCTCCAATGTCACTTACATAATCCGGATATCGAGTCTAGAATGGTGTATGGTGTTATGGTTGGGATTAATTGGATGATTTTGATAATTGTGTGATCAATTCTGATTTCTGCCTAAGTATAAAAATTGCATGATTTGCTCTTGGTTCAAGTTAGCTTACCCTTCTTACATGCTGTGTGTTTTATGTGTCTTCTATTTTTGCAATGATCGTCCTTACTGAATGGCGTGAGCATATATAGGTGCAGGTGAGGATACACCACTCCTGGACAGGAGTTGAGTGGGTTCTGGGACGTTCCCAGTAGTAGGTGTAATCTGTTATTCCTCATAGATGCGTAGGGTGTTTTGTAACCCTTTTGTTTAGTGTAGGCTGTATGTATAGACAGTATATGTATAATTATTTTGAGGATGACTGTATTGTACTTCATACTGGCCTGTTTCTATCAACTGCTTTTGAATTATTAAAATTTAATGTTTTGTTTAATAGTATAACTATGAAAACGGGATGTTACATATACTATCTATAATTTTAAAAATTTCAAAAATACATATATAATTTTGAAAAAAATTAAAAATATTTGGAGGCTATGGTCCCTCGGTGCTCCTATGTTGCTCCGTCGCTGTTCACCATCACTAAAGTATCCAGTAGAAGATGTATTAATGTAGAAGAAAATATACTCTTTATATAAAATTGTTAGAAGTTTAAATATGAATTGAAAGTCTAAAATTTGGATCAAAATGAACAAATTAATAAAAATATAAGAAGAAAAATAACAAAAAAAATATTATTTTAATATATTTTTGATTAAATTAATATCTTGATTTTTATATAAATTTACTATTTATCAATGTGGATAGTCTTTCCTTTTAGATATTCTTAGAGTAATAATATTCTATAACTTTGGATAAGTTATAATTATTATTCACTGTGGAAATGACTTCGAATGACGATCAAATAAAGTTTTTAAAGATGATTTTTTAATCATCGTTATATTAAATGTCGTTAAAAGGTGAAGAATGAAGGTTTCAAAATGTCGTAAGAAGTTTATGATAACATGATAGTTCTAGATACCAATAATCATTAAAAGTTTAAAAAAGAAACAACAATCCAATGTAATCGTTGTTAAAAGTTTAAACCAAAGAAAAAAATGAGTTAGAAGACAAAGACGGTTCTTCCCAAAATTGTTGTCAAAAAGTTTGTTTACGATGTGCAGCAAATTCAAGTGTTTCAAACACGCTTGACATGTCTAACAATTCACCATTTCATTAAATGGGATGAATTAACCCAATTCCAATCCATGTTGTGTGCGCAAGTCATTTAAATTATGTTTTTGTTTGATGCATGTAAATCTCACTTTTTTTCTTATCAAAGATATGACCATATCCCTTTCAAGAAGATTCATTTTTATTATAATTAAGAGTACATAAACTATATAATCAAATATGCACTTGAAGATTAACACAAATGGAATTAATCAAAATTAAGTGAAATATATGAAATGTACATTATAAGTTATGTACTAAAATGTTATTACTCTTTCCAAACCGTCTCATAGACAATTCAATACGATTATTATTTGTACAACCTCTACTAAATTTAAATCAAGTTTAGCTTATTTAAAATTGAAGGAGAATTAGACAAATCAATGTATTAAGTCTCAAACGGGAAACTAAGGATCACTCAATACATATGTCCAACAAAAATTGTAATGTAATAGATAAAAAATAACTTTCCTAGTCTAATAATATTTAACGGAGGTCACACACCTCCAGACTCAATACCAACACGTTCCAATACTTTCACAATACTTTCAATTCTTCGTAACATATTCCAAATTACTAAATAAAATATAACTTACAACATATTCTAAATTACTAAATTTAACCTATTTGATTTACAAATAAAAAATTGTATTTAAATAAATAAAAAAAAATATAGGTAAAAAAAAAGCTAACCCGGACTACAAAAGTAAACTTTGGAGAAAATGCGATGTAGGATGTCAATAGTTGCAATATGGAGGATAAAAGGGACAACACAATGGAGCTTTGGAACAAGAAGAATAATGGCACTCGTGTGAGGGGTGGGGTGTTCGACGTTGGAAAAGGTCGTTGGTGCAGGGAGCACAACATGGAGATTCGCGTGGCTGGCACAAAGGTTTACACAGTACAAAGGAGCTTCTCGGAGTTTGGCAAATGGTGTTTGCATGGAGGGTAGTGGCGATGAAGGTTGTGTGTTTGATACGAGTGAGCAATTGCAGTAAGTAGAGTAATGATCGAAAGCTAGAGTGAGGGAGAAGAGGAAACGTAGAGAATGAAATAGGTCACACGAGCTCGTGCTTCTCACTACTAAAAAAACACATATTTTTTGGTAATTTTCTTTTGAATTTCTTTTTTTAGGAAACACTTGCAAATTTTGTTATGAATAATGTTTTGCAAGAATTTGCTATAAATTTTTTTACAAAGTATTTTGCTCAAAATGTTTTTCGCAGCAAATTTTATAGAAAATACTTACGAATTTTATAATTTCGCAGGAACTAATTATCCACGAAGTGATTACCTGCCAATTAAAAATTCGTAAGAAAAATAGTAAAAAAAGTCTTTTGTTGCAAAATTTTATAACAAATTTGCAAGAAAAATCAAATAAAATATGAAAAATTCTAGTAGTGTCTGTTTCTAAAAGTGCAAGACAATCGACAATGACTCCATACATATAATAGTTGGTGTTTCTTGAGCTCACTCCATTTTTTGACGATTTTATTTATAACATTCATCATTTCTTGTCCTCTCCACTTTTAGTGACGGTTATATTTATTATCATAATCATTTCTCACTCATTCTACTTTTAATGACAATTCTTTAAATAATTGTCTATTATAAAAAAAATAATATTATTAACGATCAAAATTCATGGATAATACTTAAAATTGGTGATAAATTAAAATTGTTACCGCATGGTTTTTTAAGACAATGACTTCTAAACTTCTTCAATTGATTGATGTTAAAAACTATTTTTGTACTGATGAATTGAGGTTTCAAAGATTTAAAATAAGAAAAAATTCGGTACTTAATTAACTATTATAAGAATAAAACTTATATGGATATTGATAATTATAATTATATCTGTTTGGTTGAAATGATAACCGAAGCTTACACCATTTTTATTACTTTATAATTTATGATAATAAGTTTAATATCTGTTTTTAAAATATTGACAATTTAAAACTAGAGAAATAAAGAAATAGTAGCTGATTGATTGAGAAAAGCGGTATTCGTGAACAAAAATGCATGCAAATTTTAAAGAAGAAAACGTAAAGATTTGTACAAATGTAAATTGAAAAGAAAAAGGCAATAAAATAAATGGAATTGAAATGTAAATGATCACGGAGAAAAAAAATCTAAATGCAACGATGTAAAAATATTAAAGGCAAAGCAAACAGAAGATTTTAAAATACATAAAAGCTTAAAGTAGCTATAACTTATAATGATTAAAGTGGTAATGCCATATACATCTTTATTAATTATAGTAAACGTTAGAAACAAATTTATAGTGTTGTAATATATTGTTTTTTACATCCATACAAATTTTTAGTTGATGCATGACACGTTGGATTCCTATTCTAAGTCAACCATTAGAAACATACAAATGATATGCTACTGGATCATTAGTTAGATGTCTAATATTTATTTATGTTTCGTTCCTTTGATCTACTGTCTCCTCAATAAAATGAAATTTTTAGTGTGACCTTGAATTTTTTTAATTTAGTCAATTTGACATTTAAATAGTTTCCTTCATTCATTTATATTTTAAAAGAACCAAACAACATCCTTTCCATTCCACCCCTATTATTTCTCATATTTTTTAATCTGATGTTTACTTTGTGTATTGAACTATATACCCTCTTAAGCTAGTTTCAACATTCAAGGTTCGCCAAAAGTTCTTACAAAATTTGGAAATGCTCTCCTCTCCCATAAAAGTTTCAGTTTGTATATCCAACATTTTTATAGTGAGAAATATAATTTTATAAAAGGTTATTATTATTTTTACATTTTTAACATATGAGAAATAAACTTATGGAAATTATTTAAATTCGTCCTAACTTTAAAATAGGAAAAATTGATAATAAACAATTCTGAACATAAACAATATATCCGGTGAGTACACCGTAAGAACAAAACATTTCATTTATAAAAATCTTCACAACCGTTTACCGCTAATTGAGTCCTCTTGTCACTCCACTCCTCAAGACTGAAAGGTTGGTATGCTAGTGCGTACACGACCAAAACCACAAATTTCATTTGCAAAAACATTCATGGTTGCTTACTGCTAATCGAGTCTTCTCGTCACTCCACTCCTCAAGACTAGAAGGCTGGTATACCTAGCGAGTACACGACTAGAACCACAAATTTCATTTGCAAAAACCTTTAGGGCCGCTTACCGCTAATCGAGTCCTCTTGTCACTCCACTCCTCAAGACTGGGAGGTTGGTGTCCTACCTGTACCCTGACCTCAGTCACCATGACCAGGTACTGGGTACTATCTCCAGCAAGATCAGGAATCCTACAGTACTGGTACCCAGCCTCAGTTACCATGGCCAGGTACTAGGTACTATCTCCAACAAGATCAAGAATCTTACAATACCCGTACCCAACCTTAGTCACCATGTCCAGGTACTAGGTACTAATCTCAACGAAGAACCAAGATTCCCACAATGCCCATACCCGACCTCACCCACCATGGCCAGGTACTAGGCAGTAGCTTTGGCTAGAGAACAAGAATCTTGCCATGTCCGACCTCATCCCATGATGATTGGGCATTGAGTATGAACCTTCAAGAATCAAAACCAACAAGGGCTCTGAGGTAATTTCACCAACCCCAATGGACCCCAAAAGCGGTTGAAAAAGATATTTTGGGCCTAAAAGGCCCATCCTAGTGGGATCCACATGTAAAATAGTATATATAACACATTACTCAATGCATTCATTATGCAATTAATATACCTTGAAATTCTCTGAGATTCTTTGACAGCACCAATGCTAACTTAAGCATCAGAGTGTCTTTTGCAGGCATCCTGAACAAGGATCACTAGAACTGGAAGATTTCTAGATTGAAGATCAAGTAGTTAGTTCAAACTTCGAAGGCTTGATAGAGTATAGTTTGATCCTGCAAGAACATACAATTTTTTTGAATAGAGCATGAGGATGTTCATAAGTACATGCATATTTTTCTCATTATTTTCATTTTATATTATTAAAATATATATAGTTTTTGAGGTAATATATTATTTATTGTTCTTTTGAGATTTAGTTGTCTCATTTGCAGAACTTTTATTTGTTATAACTTTTTTATTATCTTTCTTTCATATTTGTAGGGTATCTGTATCTTCTTATTACATTTTTTTCTACATTTTCTTTAAATCGCTTAAACCTGTAAAATTTACCTTCTTTATACTCTTTGATACTTAATTTTATTTTATTTGAAAAATACTTATTTTGCTAATATTTTCCCTCTCACCATAGGCAGATTACATAATTTTGTTCTCTATATAATTTCATTTAATTAGTGTATTGCATGTCAGATAATGAAACCACAATTTCATCAAATTAAATTATTTTTAAAATACACATTTAATTATTTTTACTTTTTTTAATGGATATTTTTTTCTCACACGAGAACATATAACATTTATGCAATTGTCATTTGACATTATATTTTAATATTTATACAATATTATTTGATACCCTATTTTGATATTTATGTAATTATAATTTTTTCTTAATATGTAATATTAAAGAAAATAATATATATGTTAAATCTTTGATAATATTATATTTTCATTTATATTTTTTTTTCAAAAATAATTTAATTAATATTTGGTTAGAGAATAGATGTAGATGCAAATATGATACACTCATTAGCCAATAAGAATGAAATGAGATAGAAATTTTATGCCTAATAAATATAAAATAGGATGCGTGTATTTAAACTCGTATATTCAAACTTGTATGTACTAAAATGAAGATTAAGTAATTATTCCAAGTTAAAATAATATTGTAATATAAATGTGCCATGAAAAAAAAAATTCAAGATTGTAAAATAAATTTCATTCATATTTATTTTAGAATGAATATTAGAGATTAAAATGAATAATTTAAAATTTTACAGAAATATAAATAAAAATTATTATAAATAAATTAAAATAAAATTTTATATATTCTATGAAAATCTTAAATAGTTACTTTGAGTGTTCTAAAACTAAAAAAGAAAGTTATTTTAAATTTTATAAAAAAATTATAAAATTAAAATAAAAACTGACAAATCTTAGAGAAGTAACAATGTATTTAATTTTTTTCTATAAACACCGTTGTTGTGCGCTTGCTGTTTTAAAGAAAAAAAAATAAAAAATAAAGTTGTTTAGGCATATTATATATATATATAGAGAGAGAGGTGGCAATGTGGGTCAGCTAGGGTCATTTAGGCTCGCCCCGTAGTTGGCTTGCAAAATGTGGGCTAGGCTGACCCGCCTCGATTGAAAATGCTTGCGGAAAGGTTTGGCTCGTGGGCCCATAGGCCGACCCATTTTTTTATAAAATTTCTTATGATAAAGTTTTGAATGTTCAACTAATTGAAAACCATTGAAAACTTTAATAACTTTACAAAATTAAGTAATGACTTTGGGGAATTGTATGATAAATTGATAATTCAACATTTTCATCATATTCATATTCGTACTTTGACATACATTATGTACTCTTTAAATTTTAGCACATTCAAAAATACATAGCACTTGTCTTTTCCACTCATGCAAGAATTTAGAACATTCATGTAGAAGTCCAGAAGAAATTAACCTATATCCATAAGTACATGTTTTTTCTTTTAAGGCGGGCCAGTCCACACGGACTGCGGATTATGTGGTCGGGCTTTTGCGAAATAGCGAGCTCAATATATCCACCTGTGTGTGCGTGTGTGCGTGTGCGTGTGTGTGTGTGATACTCCTGTACTTACTTGTGCTTCTATTTTGTTAAGAAAAAATTAAAACTTTGTGGACCAATTGCCCAAGTGTCCACCAAGTGAATTTGTCACAATTATTGACATTCTTGGAAGAATATTGTTAGATATAATACTAACAAAATTTGTTTGTTCAAATGAGGTGTTAACCAATTTATGGTAAAATATTTTTGTTTACTAACATTGTTTTCTTAGGGTTGTTTAGTAGTTTATCAGTTCAAATTTTTAAAATAATCTTCTTAATTGTTTACTACAACACTTGAATAATTGCACCCAACAGATTCTTTTTATTTTCTCTTTGTTCATCAGAGGAAGAACAAACCAATAAACATTAATTTATAATCAATAATTAAAAAAAATAATTAGCAACAACATTTATGGATCTAACCTTGTAGTTTGGGAAACCCTAAAATTGTTTCCTAACATTCGTAGTTGTTTTGGCAACTTTCATCACTACAACTTCTCCACACCGACAAATGTGACTTACACTCAACCCCCTCCGGTCGCTACCATGAGAGGAAACACCACAATTTTGATTGCCCGAATATGAACATGTACAAGACCTACACGAGTTAACCTGGAACATGTCTCACAACAACCAAGCCCAAATGAGTTGACGAGAAGAATACAACAAACTGGGGACAATGCTTAAAGGAATAGATAAAAGGAACACACAAAGGGGAGAGAAAACGTAAACCCTAAACCCCCAACAACATTTAGGGTTTCCAATTTAACTTGTACAAAAAAGGAGTTTCACATTTAACTTGCACAAAAAAGGAGACCATTTACTGCTTACTCCAGGTCAACTACACCCTGTTTTTAAAAAGTTAGACATGTAACAATCCAATTTTGCCACCTCACCAATATGATAACGACGTTTGTTTAAATTAAATGGAGAGGATTAAGTTGAATTACTTTATAAAATATTAGGACCAAATTGAGACAAAAAAAAAATTGAAAGACCAATTTGACACTACTAAACAAAAACAAGGACTAAAAGAGTAATTTAACCATTAAAATTATTTATATAATACTGGGAGGATTAGATTATTCCTTTATAATCAATTCATAAACTTCGTTGAGATTGTCTATAGATTCGACCCTTTAATTCCTTTTAATTTATTACTCTTCCGACTAATGATACAATGAGGAGTAGGGATGGGATTTAGTAAACGAAATTTGTGAAAGACTTACACATTTAAGTCCAAAAATTAATTATAGAACAAGGCAATTCAATATGTAAGTTAGCCAATAAGAAAAAAATGAACATTTTTCAACTAGGAGTTTGAGTGTAACTACATTGTATGATTTGAGTGGATTTGAAAAGAAAGTTTGAGTATGATGTGATGGATATGAGATATTAAAAAAATATTTTATTAGATAAAATTATATGGTTACCATTTTGTCTCTGAAGATAACTCTGATATAAATTATTATTATCATTATTATTAGTTTATAAACTTATTTGAATTATTATTGTTTGTTACTAATATTAATTTTTTATTATTAAGATACACAATTATTTATTACTAATATTAATATTTTATTATTATTGTATTTTATTATGGATAATGAAGCATGCCTCACCTTTAGAGATGACAAATAAACCTGTCTTTGTGGGTATTTTTTGAACTCGTTTCCGTTTTGACGGAGAATCCCTATATTGAATGGGTATGAGAAATCTATGACTTTTTCAATTGGGTATGGGGATGGGTGTGGTAATGTACATATCTCCGCCATAATACTCATCCTCGTTTAAATTATTAAAATATTCACAATTAATTAAGTAATCATATATATATATATATATATATATATACTTTCTACTTTTTATTTCTTCTAATTTGTGAGACACAGATACGATACGTGTATCGGATACGACACGTATCTGATACATCGATACGTTTATTTTCAAAATAATAGGATACGATACGTGATATATGAATATTGAAAAGTGTACAATAATTCTTACAAACATAATAAATATATGATTGTTAATGTTGAATCCAAATTTCCTAATTAGAGACCAATTATTTTGTAGCCAAAACCTGGTAGCTAATGTTAGTGACCAATTTAAAAACCAATTCATAATTGAAACTATTTTATTTATCAATTTAGAGACCAATCATAATTTTTTGGAATTATTTTAGTTGTCAGTTTGGTCACTATATAGTAACTAATTATTTTTTGTCACTAAAATTGGTCACTATTCAAAGATTTTATTGTAGTGTACTACGATTTTATAAATTAGATACTTCATTAATAAGTATCTTCAAAGTATCTTCAAGTATCGAACACAATACATGATCCAAATTGAAGTATCGGTGCTTCATAGCTTCTAATTATTTGGTTTGTCATGAAATTCATTCGCATCTCCACTATATTTTTCATCTTATCATAACATTTATGTAATTATGTTAAAATGATGTATGTCAATTACAAATTTTTTATTTCTCACATTTGAATATTTCTATTATTTTTTTAGTATTTTTATTTATGGTATATTTTCCTTTCACACGAGAATGTTTAATATTCTCAATTTAAATGTTTAATAGTACAAACATTTCATTTACTAGGTAATATAAAAAAAATTCTTTACTTATTATTATTGATTTTCTTTTTCATTTAAAGAACTCTTTTGTTTCGCTAAAATAATTTTTGTTATTTCTCAACCATTGAGTATATATATATTAATATTTGAAAAGTTTTCTTAGATCTCTAAGATATTTTCACCTTATCATACCCTTAATTATACATTTATTTTCCTTTGTACGATTTCTTTCGATAGTCTCTCAAATTGTTTCTAAATATTTGTTAATTTTTAATATTTTTATTTGTTGTTTATTTTCATCATATAGAATACTATTTCGATATATTTTATCTAATTATTTTTTATTTTCTAACTCATTATCAACCATATAATTTTTTCACTACAATTGTATAAATAACTTTTATTTACTACAATACAAAATTTAATGTAATTGCTATGGATATTTTTTTATCAAAGAAACAATATCTATATTGAAATTTTATTATTTTTCCTTACATAATTTTGATCAAGTGATGTATTATAACTTTTATTAGTATATAAAAAATAGATTCATTAGAATTTAAAAAATTGAAGGAAACAAACATTTAAAATATATTTTATTTTGAATATTTTTTTCCTTTTATATTTTTTTTTTAAATATTTTTTAATTTATTTTGAATATTTTTTTCCTTTCATTAATGTTTGCAAATTTAATAAATTTTTGGTTCTCATGAAATTTTATTTGGTAGTATAATCTAAAATGTAAACAATTATAATTATTTCAAAGTATTTGATATCGAAGAAACAATCATCCTCCTAATATTGAATATTTGATAATATTATGTTTTCTTTATCTTAATTTTTTATTATTTTATAAAAATTAATTAAAATTAATATTGAAATATTAAAAAAATGGGTACGGGTATGGGTACGAGATTATACCCGTTACCCGGTAGGATGAGGATGAGACAAAAGTTTGATACCCGTTAGGTTTGGATAGGGGGATATGGATGAATTTTTTTCTATGGAAATGTGTATGGATAGCGAAACCCGTCCCCGTCCCGCCCCATTGCCATTCCTACTCACCTTCCTCTTCCTTTTCTACATCAAAGAGGGAAACACTACAAATTCTGATAGAGCTTGATGGTTATGTGTATGCCTCTTTAGACACTGAAAAAAGAAGAAGAAGATGAAGAAGATAAAAACGTAAAGATGATAAACACATGCATATCTTCACATTTCTCTTCATGCATTGAGGGAAG